>VTLG01015516.1_pt1 | contig 10679 bp, 22 predicted proteins | sample 4694571 | NCBI WGS metagenome assembly VTLG01 (sample SAMN12604809, study PRJNA352737) | marine metagenome | biome: ENVO:00000447; feature: ENVO:00000209|ENVO:00000569|ENVO:01000036; material: ENVO:00002151; isolation source: viral sequences binned using virsorter ... | reverse complement strand
CATTCCAAGCCAAGCCCACTTGATGCTTGACTAACTGACGAGCTACAAAGATTGGTGCTCTAATACGAAACACTACATAACAATGAGAGAAAGGTGACCAGTGATTATGCTTGGCAAGATAAGCTATTAACTTTTCATCTGGTTCGTTCATAATATATATTTGTTTACCAAAGGATACTCTTGCTGCATTAACTACTGTAATATCAGTACCTAAATGATCCTCTAGATTAACCCATCCATTCTCATTCATATAAAAAACTCCTTGGAAAACACCATCGTTTCTGTATGGCACACTTAGGTACAGTAATTAATCCACCATACTGTGCTTCACACTCTTTATCATAGTTATTAACTGAACCAGCTAATGTAAGATATAAATCATCTTCATTAACTAAGATACCACATGACTTAATTCTCATGGGAGTTAACTCTTTAACTTCTTCTTCAGACTTCCAATCTGCATCATCGTATTCTGAAGAGTCAATCCATTCAATACAAGTTACGTTTTCATTCATCAGCATCCTCCCAAACATCACTCATATAATTATCAATGAATGTTTCTTTATCTGCCATGATATCATCTGTATCATGTCTAGCCATTCTCCTTGATTCTTTTAGATCATAGCCTTCATCTTGGTATTGTTTAGTTACTTCACGAAAGATACGTTGTCTTTCTTTCTGCATAAAACTTTTCATCCTTACAATCCTAAATCATACTGCTCATCGGGATGCATAGAATTAATTCTTTCCCAAATTTCTTTTTGATTAGTACCATATAACTTAATCCATTCAGGTAGTGTTAGAAATGTAGCAGCATCTTCCATTTCTATTAACCAATCCTTTACCTTACCCATTAGTTTATTCCTTTCGTTTCTTTTATCTATTTGAGTTAGACTTTCTTTTAATATCTCTTGAATCATTTCAGCATGAACTTTATCATACATCCATTCCATATGTCCACCATACTTTTCAAGAAAAGCAGCACGACTTAATTCTTTAGCATCTTCATACATCATTTTCTGTTTTATCTATAGGATATTCAAACTCTTTGTGTCCTTCTTCTAAATACTCAGGTGGCTCTTCCATCATAGCCCATCCTGACATACCCTTCTTTGAAAAGTAATCGTTGTAATACTCTCTCTTTCTTTGACTATGAATCTCATCTTGTAATGTTTTGATCCTTCCATAAGCACGTTGTAATTGATCTTGTAATTCTTTTACATTTCTTCTTAATTCTTTTTCTATATTCATGTTATCACCTGCTGCATTATTAAAATTAGTTAAGTAGGTAAGTGCTTGATCTTCAACGATAAATTCCTTTAACACTAGAGGATTAGAATTTAAATCATTAATATATACTTGCCAACCAATAGCACTAGTTGGTCCTTGATGTATGTATCTTATCTTTCTTATATAGGCTTTCATAATTCAGTGCATTCTACAAATTTCTATACCATCACTCATCATATAAGATTCAAGAGGTACTCCAAAACTTTCACAGATTGTTTCGATATAAGTTTCGGCTGCACTTAAACTCATAAACAGTATAGGAGTACCATCGTCTTCACTTAATAGATCAAACATTAACACATCGGGATCTGTCTTGGCAATGACGTACAATTATCTTGTTCCTTTTTATGTTTAGACTTACGAGTGTAAACCATTTTACTTTTAACAACTCTCATCTTCCATAAAGGATCTGATAATTGTTTAGCAATAGGATTATTCTTTCTTCTATTATTCATGACCCACTTGGCTCCAGTTTATATATACGTTTCTTTGTCCGTAACATATACCCTTTAGTATAGTTAGCTCCATTATCATCTCGTCTAGATATACGTTCTAGTTTTAAATAGTTCCATAGTCCAAAATAACTATCACGAATGTCATTAATATCCTTACAGTTAGGATCTTTAACTATTACATATCTATTCTTCGACATTGTAGTGTCCTTTTCTAATAACTTTCCAGTATGTTTTACTCTCTTCATATCTACCAAAGAAATCAGAGATCCAATCACCTGTCCTAAGATAATGTTTAATCTCTTTAAGATAACCCTCGTGCTCTAAGCTCTTAGCTAGTGCTCCCTTCTCTCCTTTACGTGCTAACCTAGCAAGTCTCTTTCTTTCTTTATCATTATACTCTACCCAATCTATGATGTTGGAGATATGTAGATTGTACCCTTCAGGTACAGCCAACACTATAGGATGGGGTTCGATACCAGCTATTCTAATCATAAGTATTCCCTTCAAGGATCGTGGGGGAATTGCACCCCCACTTTCCTGTATGTAATTATATCACAAATACACGGCCTCGTATATCCACGATGGCTTTCATATTCCAGAAGTGAGGAGACTTGGCTACATGGAGATACCATTTCCCCCAATCATACCTCTTGCCCTGCTTTGTTTTAACAGACCCACGAGGTATGCTCTTCTCTTTACGTAGACGTAATACAATATTCATTATAGTTCCTTCCTATAGGTTAGGTTGTATCTCCACATTGGAGTCGGTTTCAATCCAGACAGTAGCACCACATGATAGAGGTTTATCTGGACTGTAAACTAATTTACATGGCCCCTGTATTTCTATACTGTTGCCATATGTATTTGATTTATAAGTCTTAACAGTAAACACTGGCACTTTCTTATCCTGTTTCCTGTTAGCTTTAATGTTATGTTGATTAACATGAATACGTTTCTTCATTAGTAGCTCTTCACTTTCTCGACTATCGTGGTAACTCCATTGTTAGGAGTGTAACACAATAGACAATTCTTACATTGTTGTCCAGTACAATTCTGACGTTCCACCTCTTCATGTTCTAGTACATTATTAAATGTCCTGTCAAAATACTTAGGTGGTTTGTTCATGATATTACTAACACGAGGGTTAGAATATATTAAGATTAAATTCTTAGGAATTATTTGACTACATATCTTATGATATTTATTTATTAGATCCTTTCTCTTAGTCCATAAAGCAAAGTTACAATCGGGATTCCTACGTGTTATATTTATATAGTTTAAAAGATGTGTATAATTTATTAACTCACCATGAGCATCGAACCTAAAGTAAGCATCATTAATAAAAGGTAACTCATCCCATTCTAGCAATCGACTGCTTAACAATCGTGAGTTACGTTCTAATGCTGTTGCTACATTCTTACGATACCCTTGAAGCAAGGCCCAACTATAGCAATAAGTACATATGCTATCTTTCTTCTTAGCTTTGTGCATCTTATTACAGAACTCATTAGTCACAGTATTAACAGAGATAGCATGAAAGTTTTCTAGCTTACCTGTTAATGTAGATATATGTATAGGTGATGGCATGTTCTTATTCCCTATGTATGTTGTTCTGGATCTTCATACCAATCTTGTTTCTCTTTAATCTCCTCCAACTCCTGCCTTAGTGATCTTTCCCTTAACCATAAGAGTTCGTCCAATTCAGCTTTAGTTACTTTTCTACCTAATACAACAAAAGGGTGAGGATATAGCTTCTCTTTCATAGTCCTATTCCTTTCCCCATGTACGTAAGAGTTCTTCTACCTCTTCTTCATCAGCAGTATCACAATAGTATTCTACTCTATCATCATAAGCAAAGTTCAAGAGTGTAGTTAAATCCCATGTATCTACCATCTTATCAACAGCTTTTTCGATTTGTGTTATTCTCTCTAAATTCTGTTGATATACATCTGATTTTTCCATAATCCTATCCTTTAAAAATAGGGAGAGAAATTAATCTCTCCCTAGTTACAGTTAGTTAAGCAGCTAGTTGCATCCATTGTGGTGAATGTAACATCTTCCTTACCTTATCTTCTCTACCACTTATGACAGTATGAGATGGACGAGAATCTATACCACCATCCTTGGCATGACTAGACCAATAAGTAGCAGCTTGATAAGCAGACCAAAGAGTACCACGTTCATAAGTAGCATACCCATCATATCTAGCTCGACCATGTAGATGTCGGTTCTCTTCATCGAATATCTTCATTAGATTAGAGAGCATAACTTTATTAGGTTCCACCTCACGGCTAACATTATTAGTCTTCTTAGCCAGTGTATGGGTGAATAGATGAATTACATTGTCACGACTAACATCGGTATGATACCAATCTCTCATTTGTTTCAGTCCATCGTTGGCTATGTACTCACTAGCAGCCTTGATCTTAGAAGCAAATCCTACAATACTAAAGTTCTTGGTATGTCTACCATAAACATAAGCCAGCTTATCTCCTGATACTAATGTATTCCAACAAGCACTTCTCCAACCACCCATGAATCCATTGTTAGCCCATGTACCATTGTGAGAAGAACGAAATCTAAACTCAGGAGTAACAATATCTCCTTTGTCTATCTCCATTTGATGAGCAGGAAAGAAAGCTCGTAACTCTAACTTTGCTCCATTGGCATATACATTAGTTTCAAATGTAGCATCAGTTAAATCTAGCCCTGATTTATATATAGAGTTCTCTACATTCTCCACTATAGACTTATACTGTACTGGCTCGTATGCTTCAGAGACTATAGCAAGAGTATCTCTAGTATCTTTACGTCTAAGACCTACACCTATATCTGAAGGTATAGCAACGAACCCATCTGTATAAGAGGCAAGCTCAAACTTCTCTACTTCAAAATCAATAACATCATGGTTGAACATTACACCCATGTCACATACTCCTATTTGATTGTTGATGTTGTACATATTGTTCATCCTGATACTGTTCAAGATCATTCAAGTAATCATTGATCTCTTCAATATCCAATGAGTAGATATTAGAGACATCAGCTACCGATAGGAGATAGTCTACCATGTCGGGGCTAATGTCTCTATGATCTTGGTACTTATACTTCCTTTCTGCTGGTGGTTGTGACATACCTTTTCTCCTTAGAGTTGGTACTTATAAACAAACTTACCAGTACTAGAGTTCTTAACTCTACCCTTAAAGCTCTTACCAAGTGCTTCCATAATTGCAACAGGCTTCTCAGACCATACACCTGTGGCAACCCACTTGAACCTAGACCAAGTAGAAGTTTCACCTATCTTCTTGGCATCTATATACTCCCAACGTACCCAGTGATTATCATAGGCACGTTGAGCAAACTCGATTACTGAGCTAGTCATGTCTTATGCTCCCTTCTTTCTATCTTACCTAGTTGTTTCAACAATTCGGGATCAAATCGTTTCTCTTTAGAGTACATAACAAAAGAACTCTTGAGTATATCTTCTGATCTAACACCAATCCGTAATACTTCAAAAGTATCATGAGTAGTTAATATTATTTCCCACTCATTAACATATGGCACTACATATTCGGGTCCAATCATAACTTTATCCTTTCATTGCTAAGTGATGAGCTATTTTATCATTTCTAGCCCACTCGTCAATATCTTCTAGCTCATCAAAAGCATATTGAGGTTGAGTAGGCCAAACTGGATTATCATCTGTGGAAGTACCACGTAGTCTAGAGTGAATAAGAAACAGATGTTCAGGCACATAGAAGATTTGTTTCTCTGAACTCCCAAAGTAATAGGTGCACACAATCATAATATAATGATCGTCATAATAATGTTTCTCATAATCAAGATCGAAATGATCTCTACGAGCATCTTCTAAACTCTCAATAGAAGTATGAGCTTCAGCATATCCATCATGGAGATAGTCTTCTCCTACTTCCCAATCTCCATTCTCATTTCTCTTACACCAAGCAAAGTGTATCTTACCTAACATGGCTACCTTTGCCACTGGTGTATTATCAAATCGTTGATTAAATATTTGATATCCCATAATCTTATTCTCTCTCTAATCATAACAGTTACAGGCTCGGCCTGATTATTTATTTTAAAACTTTCAAGGTTTCTACGTTCTTGAAAGTTTTAAAATAGTTTAAATAACTTAACCCTACAATACTATCGTGAGTTGAACGTGTCAACTTGGAAAGATTGTATATCATTATTCTCCCTTCAGTTGGTTAATGAAATCAGTTACCTTTGGTTGCTTTCCAAATGTATTCAAGAAGCTATCTTCATGTGGACTAGCATCAAGTCTACCTTTCTCAATCATAGTTACCAATTTGTCACTCAGATAGTTTACCTTCTCATCAGAAGATAAGTCTTTATGAATAAGTACTTCATGTATTAATCGTATGTACTTAGCCATTGATCTTCTTGTTTCTATACTGGCTATAGCTATCTGTATAATCGAATCAATCATTTCTCTAGGTTGCATCGTATATACCCTCGTGAGTTGAACGTTTTAATTGGATCAATTAAAAAAAAAACAATGAAGGAAGTACCTCGATGGTACTCCCTCCACTGTCTGCAACAAACTGCTTACAGAACTACTTTCTGTTTCCTAACGTAACTATCATCATTCTCCAGAAAGCAGATTGATGGTCCCCACTTCTGATCAAGGATGACTGCTGCTAACGTCTTATCAGAGTTAGCTTTCTGCCATTTCTCAATCTGCTGAACTGTTGGATTCTTCAGTTTAAGTGGAGCAAAGTAGCCTGTGAAAGGAACTCCGTATTCCTTTGCTTGAGCAAGAAGATGCTCAAATAATGCAACTCCATCCTCTGTAGGAAGCTGAGTTCCTTCCTCAGTCTTCTTTTCAACTGCCAGCCTTCCCGTCCTTGGACCGATGTAGGCTTGAACTGGATTAGTATATAAAGGCATTTATGCCTCCTTCCATTTGATTGTTGCTATTAAAAGAACTTATGAGTTTATATTAATAAAAAATAATAAACTTCGAAAGTCCCAAAAGACTTGAGAGTTTATTCATACCTACTCATAAGTCAGTTAGAATGCAACAATCAAGAGGAAGGAGTTCATCCTTGGATGTTTATATACTCATCCAGTTCATCTACATCGGTCTGGAAAAACTCTACTATATCCAGTACATCCGTTCAATTTAATACTCTACAGGCTCTATCGAGATGAATTAACTACGGCCTATCGTCAAGGTATCGTTTTCTTGCAACACTATCGAGTTTCAGTAATAACGGTAGGGGTATACCAAGAAAATTACTATCGGGAGTACAGATATAAGAAGGGGGTGTGACATATTTACCAAATATTTTAGGGCTACCGAAAAAATCCCTTGGACCTACTCCTAATTTAGTGTATAATTATATATAATATACGATGATATCGTAAATTTTAGAGCTAATTTGGTGTTTTATTTGTATTATTTTATTATTTTATTATTATGTTATTGTTTTTATTACTTTTTTATAGGATTTAAATGGAATTAGAACAAGAAAACTTACTAAATCCTTTCATAAGTTTGGATAATCTACTTAGATTAAGTGTACTACAGGACACTAAAGCGGATTTCCTTACGTTTGTCCGTCTGATGGCTCCAACTCTTGTCTCAGATTGGAAAATGGGAAAGCATATAGAGGTAATATCCAACAAATTAAGCCAGTTAGAGTCTGGAGAGATAAAAAGACTGATGGTATTCCTACCACCACGTAGTTCCAAGTCTGTTATCTGTTCCAAATTGTTTCCAGCATGGTATATAGGGAGAAATCCACAACATGAAATTCTTACTGTTTCTCACTCTGATCAACTTTCTAGTGATTTTGGCCGTTCTGTTCGTGACGTTGTTAACTCTGAACAGTTTCAGGAGATATTTAAAGGAGTTTCGTTACGGACAGACGTTAGAGCAGCAGGAAAATGGAAAACAAATCAAAATGGTACGTACTATGCAGCCGGGGTCCGTAGCCAGATTGCAGGACGAGGGGCTAATATAGCCATATTAGACGATGTGATGTCCGAAGAGGATTCATATTCCGAAGCTGGACGTAGATATGTCAAGGAATGGTATCCTGCTGGTCTACGTACACGTATAATGCCCAATGGTTCCATACTCATCATTAATACAAGGTATCACTATGATGATTTATGTGGATGGCTCCTGAAACAACAGGAAGATATGAGTGAATACGAAACTATTCCGTGGGAAGTTATACGAATACCTGCATGGCTGGATGATGAAGCAGCAGAACTTTTACAGCTACCAGTAGGTTCCTCATACTTTCCAGAATGGAAGCCCACAGAAGTATTACAAGTTGATGAGAATGAGATTAAAGCCTCGAATGGAGCACGATACTGGAATGCATTGTACATGCAAGATCCAACTCCAGAAGAAGGTGGACTTATAAAGAAGAAATGGCTACGATACTGGGAATATGAAGAACCACCTACCTGTGACTTTATATTACAAACATATGATACAGCTTTTTCCACCAGTACTACGGCTGATTACAGTGTTATTCAGACATGGGGTATCTTTTCCTTACCTAACGAAGATGAATATGGACGAGAAAGTATAGTATCCCATCTTATTCTTTTAGGTAACATACGTGGAAGATTTGAATATCCTGAATTACGTAGGATGACACAGTTACTCTACCATCAATTCAAACCTGATGTATGTATAGTGGAGAAGAAAGCTAGTGGTCAGTCACTCATACAGGATATGAGAAGAGGTGGACTACCTGTAAGAGAATATCTACCTGATAGGGATAAGGTCAGCAGAGTATATGCAGCTTCTCCCTTAATCGAATCAGGAAGAGTATGGGTTCCAAAGCATAAGAAGTGGACGGAAGAACTTATAACAGAACTGTTACAGTTTCCAAATGCAGCCCATGATGATCAGGTAGATGCTTTAACAATGGCTATACATTACATGAGAGAATCATGGCATATTACCCATCCAGAAGATCCTGAATGGGAAGATGAACCTAGAAAGAAAAGGGTTGCATACTGGAGGTCTTAGGTGTATAATAGACTTAACGGGGGAATCTAATGGCTGATAAGAAGAAAACAAATTTACCTACTGAAATACTTTCTGGTCCTGAAATGAATCGGAGAAAATTTTTAGGTGGTGCTACAAGTCTAATAGGACAAGCAGCATTGGATATGCCAACAGGTAGAATAATTGATGCTATAGGAGGAGAAGGTGGTCTATCTTCTCTAGGAGATCCGAAAGAAAAACAATTATTAATAAAATTAGCACAACTCAATAGGAGTATAAGACAGATTATTAATGATGCTGAGTTATCAAAAGATTTCCGTAACCAGAATAAGTCTACTTGGATTGATTTATTCCGAGATCCAGAGGCTTACACAGAAGGTCTTGGAGAAATAGCATCCGAAGAATATATAGCTTATCATGGGTATGGAGATCAAGATCCTGAAACATATGTAGAGCATCAGGAACGAATGGCAAAGATAGGGCAAACACAAGACGAAGTAAGACCAAAACAAAAGGAATATGCCGATACACTATGGGAATTAGCAGAGCTTCATCGAAAAAAATATCCAAAAGAGGTAGTTGATAAATGGTATAAGCTACCTGCTACAAGTGGAAATAATACAGATCCAGTAACGGGTAAGATATCATTAGAACAAGATACATATTCTACTAACTTACCTTTTCTAATTAATGAAATAAGTCAGGCTATATCTGTAAACGAAGATTATCCTGACATGTTACCAGACTCATCGTTAGATGAGGAGATAAGCAGAGTAATTGAAGATAGGTTACCACCACTACAACTAGAAGCTCCTGAAGATAAAATAGAAGACCGTATTAAAAAAATAGCAGGAGCTGTTGGAACACAAGCACTTAGTAGAGCATTAACTCAACTGGCAGAACCTAAAGATCCTAAACAGAAACAAATTCAGAAGGCAAAGGGTCCAAAACAAATAGCAGGTCCAAAAGAAACTGAGAAGCCATCTATAAATAAATTACTATCAGCTCTATCAATATTTAAAAAGGGAACTCCACTGGGAGCTGCTGCATATGCAATGGGGCCAACAGAAGCAGGTCGTGGATCAGATATTGTTCCTGAAGATCCATATGAAGATACTTGGGTAGATTCAGCAGGAAATATTCATTTAAAATAATTAAGACGGGAAAATAAATATGGCAACAGAACGAAATCCATTTGATACAATACCACAGGAAGTGGCTAATGTAGTTCCTATGAATCCTGTACCAATGGATAATGAACAGGAAGCTACATTTGAAGTAGAACCTGATGGTGGTGTAACAGTTGACTTCACCAGTACCACAGTTGAAATGATAGCAGAAGCTCCAGTACAGGAATGGTATGCAAATCTGGCTGAGACACTGGATGAGGAAACACTAGGGGAAATATCCAACACAGTATATAACAACTACGATGCAGACAAGAACTCCCGGCAGGAATGGGAGTCTATGTTTGAACGTGGCTTTGACCTACTAGGTCTAAAGATACAAGAATCTTCTGAACCATTTGATGGTGCCTGTACAGCAGTACATCCATTACTCGTAGAGTCAGCCGTCAAATTCCAGAGTAAAGCATCACAGGAATTATTCCCATCAGCAGGTCCGATTAAAACACAGATACTTGGCAAGTCAACTCCCGAAAGAGAGATGCAAGCCAATCGTGTCAAGAACTTTATGAACTATCAGCTCACAGAGCAGATGCCAGAGTACTTTGACGAATTTGAAAAGATGCTCTTTCATCTCCCACTAATAGGCTCTGCATTTAAGAAAGTATATTACGATGGAAATCTTAAACGACCAGTATCCGAATTTGTTCCTATTGACCAGTTTTACGTATCTTATTATTCCAGTAATCTTTCCAAAGCTGACAGGTATACACATGTAATATATCGTAGTCC
>VTLG01013823.1_pt1 | contig 10680 bp, 11 predicted proteins | sample 4694571 | NCBI WGS metagenome assembly VTLG01 (sample SAMN12604809, study PRJNA352737) | marine metagenome | biome: ENVO:00000447; feature: ENVO:00000209|ENVO:00000569|ENVO:01000036; material: ENVO:00002151; isolation source: viral sequences binned using virsorter ... | reverse complement strand
CTTGCATTCCATACTTCCAGTTTGACTTATCTTCAGAACTTGAACCCATAAGCATACTGGTAGATCCAGTACTTTTGTTAATAATGGTGGTCGGGGCATTTACTGCACCTTGACCACCTAACATTCCCCCTTTTTCTAAATCTGGTAAAGGTTTTATTAATTCTGGGCCGTGAAGAATTGCTGGTATTGATTTTCCAGCAGGAACAAAACCACCTTTATTTAATTTTGCACCAAATTCATTTAAAAGAACTTTTAATTTTTCCCTTTCAACATCTTCTAAATTTCCTGTGTTATCATTATAAGCATTTATTAATCCAGCCAAAGTTTTTTTCTGATCATCAGCTGTTCCTTCTTGAAGCATTGCTTTTAATTTATCAGTATCAACAGAATTCATTCCATAATCATCAATAAATGCCCCCGATTCAAATGCTTTTGCAGCTGTTTTATCTTCAAAAAGAAAATTATATAGTGCAGAAGGCATTAATTGTTTTGCCATTGCTTGAAAATCCATATCAAATAAATTTCCTAAAAATTCAATGATTGGGTCAATAAGTGTTTCTTTAATCCATTTTGATAAACTAAATTCTTTACCAATAAGATCTTCTCCCTCTTTTGAAATTCCAAAGAATTCTGCTAACCAATTAATAGCTGGTTTTATTGCTATATCAAATAACCAACCCAAAGCATCTGCGGCCGCTCCCCACATACCTTTTAATCCTTCTAATGCCATTGTAGGATCTAATCTGAAAATTCCTTCAAAAAACTTCATATAATCACCAAATGCATCTTTAAGAAACCCAGTAATGGAAAAGGTAAACCAATCAGATTTTTCTATTTCTGCTTCATCATAACCAAATAATCCCATTACCTTTTTAATCAACCATTTGATTGAATCTTCTGCAAGTTGTATCAGATCAAATACGAAGAAGTCTACTATTGCTTGTATTCCTGCACTTAACCCCGCAACAGTTTTATCCCATAGAGAACCTTCTGTTGATTGGAATGTTTCCCAAAATGCCATAACTGCATCATATCCTGCAATTAACCATCCAATGGGGCCAAAGAATTTTAACATTTTTGCACCTATAGTTCCTAAGAATTTTCCAATTCCAGCTATGGCTTTATTTTGAGTTATTGATTGTATTGCTTTTGCAATTTTTCCACCTTCATCAGCACTTCCAAAGAAACTCCCTATCCATTTAAATATTTCTCTCATTTTACTTCCTTCACCAAACCAAACTGTAAATTTTCCTCCCACAAAAGCTTTTATCTGTCCTAACCAATAAGCAAATTTTCCATTTTTAGGGCCAAATATATCTCCTATCCATTTAATAAATTTTCCCGCAGGAGTATCCATTATATCAACCCACATCCAAAGAGCCCTAACTTTTAAAGTTTTTAACCATCCAGCTATTCTTCCATTTTCAGGTTTAAATATATTTCCAATCCAGCCTATTAATTGCCATAATACACTACCAGCACCTAACATAGTTTTAAAACTAATACCTAATACGAATTTTAAAGCAGTTCCAACAATACCACCAAGACCAAACCAATTTTTTATTCTTGTTATAAACATATTAAAAACCCACATACCAGAACCTAATCTAGTAAGGAGAGTCCATATACCTTCAAGAGTTGTAACTGTAGCATCCCAATCAAGGCCGATTGCTTCTACCCAACCTTTTACTTTTTCTACAATCTTGTCCCAATCTTTTCCTTCCAAGAACTTAAAAAGACCCCAAAGAGCTGCAAGACCCAATCCCTTTAATAGTAGATCTAACATATTTCCTGCAAAGGCTTCAACTTTTGCTAATTTTGTTTTTCCAAATTTGACTGCCTGTGATTTTTTTAATTTATCTAATTTTCCTGTCCGTAGTGCATCTTTTTTCATCCAACCAAAAATATTTAACATTTTATTCCAAACAGATTGTGATGTCTTTTCTTCTGCTTGAGCATTATCCTCAGCTTCTTCCGCCAATACATTACTTACTAATAATGCATTTAATATATCTTCATTCGCCTTCATAAATTGATCTTTTGTAGATCCTTCAGCAGAATTTGATATTTGTAGTTGTTGAACAATAGCAGTCAACTTATCTACTTGTTGTTGTTGTAATTCTAAAGTTGGTTGTTCAGCCATATTTTTGCTTTCTTTGCTGTTCTTGTACTCTTTGGTTTTCTTCTTTAATAAAAGTTACTAATTTATCAACGTATATATCCCTTTCCCACGGCAACATATTCTCAATTTCTGTTAAACTCCATTTATGGTGTTGTATCATACTAAATGTTGTCTCAAAATATGTTTCCAATTTTATGTGCGAAAGGGCTACTAGAAAAAATCATTCATACCCGATAATGTTATTGTAGATTTTACATTTGTCTTTGGATTAGTAATTTCTACTTCATGTTTTAATGTGGGCATTGTTTCAAAAAACTTTTGAACTTTTTCAAACTGAGTATGACTTAAACTTTCTAAAAATGCTAATTTATCTTTTTGTGAATAATCCATACAATCAAAAGTTTCTTCACCTTGCCATATTTGATACATACAATTTCCAATCATTTCAAATAATGCTTTAGCATCACTTTTGTCAGTATCTTTTGGATTAGCTGCAAATCCAACAGTTCCAAAAGATGGATATGCCATTAAAAGACCAATATCATCTGTTAATTGTATTCTTGCATCATGCTCTTTAGACATTACAACTTGAACTTTAGTCAAATCTACTTCAATATCAACTTTAGTTTCATTATCATCTGGACAAGTTACTTTTAATTCTGCAACCTCCCCTACTGATTTTGCTCGTATATTTAAGAAAATATACTCCATATCAAATAAGGGCATTTTTTCAATATCTATATTTCCAGAACAACAATTTTTTATAATAGTTTTAATAGCATTATAAGTTGCATTTTCTGTTCCTGTTTCTTGTGCAATCAATAAAAGTTTTTCTTCTTTTACAAGAAAAGGTCTATATGTAATTTCCTCATCAGTTGAGGGAATACGAAGTTTATACTCCGGCGTATTAATTTTTGGTAAAGACATAATATTTTCACTATTTTAATGTTAAAATTAACCAAGTACATTTGATGCTTTTGACAAAGGGCCTGTTACAATTCTTTGATTTGCCGCACTTGATAATGGGCCACTTAGTTCTGGTGGCAAATCTTCCAAGAATGGGAATCCATCTTTTTCATTTCTGAATTCACCAACAGAAAGATTAATTTCACCACGATTTCCAATATTACCCATCTTGAACGGATTCCATTTAACATATGACCATGTAACATCAAATGTTAAGATAGAATCAGCTGCATCATGAGCAAGAGCAAGTTCTCCCACTATTTGTGGAAAACATTTAAAAACTCTTATTCCATAATTTTCTCTAAAATCAATTTGAGGTATTGGTTTTGTACCTCTACCCTTTCCGTGTCCTCTTGGGCCATCAACTCCTGTAGCTCTATTTAATCTATCATTTACATCTTCCATCCCTTGCCTCCAACGCTCTCGCCTAGAAGGTTCTTCTTTTTTTGAACTTAAAGATGCTCCAGATGCTATTGTTGTACGAGTAAATACATCAAAATCAGCAGTATATTCATCCCAAAAGTTAAAATTTCCAGTTATATCATTGTGTATTAATTTTTGCCATGCATCAAAGTAATTTTTAATATGCATAGTACCATCACAATAAAAAGAAGTTGTTATAGAACCATATACAGAAGTTTGGGGAAAAGGAAATGGAGCCGCCCCTGCTTGTCTATAAAGACCAGTTTGTATTTGTTTTTCAGGTATTGATACTTTACTGCAATAAATATCTAGTTTACTTTCACTTCTTGTTAATATTTTTTCTCCTGAAGGATTATAATTAGTAGTAGCTACTTCTTTAGCTGCATCATATCTTCTTTTTAAATGTTGAGTAGTAGAATTATTCATAATATGAGTTTGCCAATCTAAACCACCACTTTTTACCCTTCCAGTATTACCTCCTGCCCAATCACGTTCTTCAGGGCCACCATGTGGGCCACCACCACCAGTTCTTTCCATAGTTTGTTGATCTATTCCTCTAGGCATTCCAAATCTTACTTTAAAATTAACAGGGTGTTGAAAACCTTCTCCTTTACCAACAATGGTACGGATGGTTTGCATTTCCCCCATTGCATCTTGTTCAAATTCTTTTCTACCCTTACCATCATCTATAATACCAATTTTTCTAAGGATACCTTGTCCTCTTTGTTTAGAAATGGCTAATGGAAAATCATGTACTCCCATTTTTACACCACCTTTAAATATTGCCATTTATAATCCTTTCCAGTTGTTCATAAATTTCTGAAATACTTCTTCATTATTTACTTTCCATTTTTGAATAGGCAACCCTACAGCATACGCCCAATCTTCTCCACCAATTTTAAAAAATCCACCTTGATTATAACTATTCAAATATCTTTTTATACATGGTTTTGCTGGAGGAAATTTTGTTATTATATTATAATTTAGTTTTAATTTAAAATTTTCATCCATATTTCCTGAAATTCCTTGAGCTTTAATAAGAGCTTGCATTAATCTTGTTCTTGCTGTAGGGTTAAGATAATGTAAATTAATTCCATAAAACCCTCCTTTGGCTGGAGCAAATGGAAAAATTAAAGGAAACCTATCCCAATATGGTAAAATATCATCCCATTTTGCTTGATACCTAAAAAAATACATTGACCCAATACTTCCTCTACCAAGAGAAGTTGATACATCAATACTTTGATCTCTCAAATCTCCCCTTCCTGTAGAGGCAGGAAAAGCTGCTCGTTGAGTTTTTTTAACAAGGTCTTTAAACCATTTTAATGCACCTTTACTTTTAGCTTTTACTTGAGATAAGAAATCTGTTTCTACTTTATCTGCCATATAAGTATTTAGTCGTCTTGAGGTGATCTTCTGTTATTATTAAAAATTTCCATCCGTTCTTTTTACATATATCTTGTGCAGCTGACCATTTTGCACGATTCCTTGCCCATTCTTTTACTTCATGCATAAATGCTTTGGAAACTCTTTTAGTTGGTCTTGGAGGTTTGGTATACTTCTTTGGTTTAATTTCCACCATGAATTTTTCACCATTTTTTGTCTTAATATAAAAGTCAGGAAAATATCTATGTCGTTTACGATCTAATGGTGAAATATATGGGACTACTAGTTCCTCTGAGCCCCATTCCACAATATCATCGTTCTCATCGCAGTACACCATGAACTTGCGTTCCCACAATGACCTATAAATAATATTGTCAATATCCCCTTTGTACTTCTTTCGATTCGTGGGGTGAAATTTACCCTTGTAAGACATATAAATAATTAAAAATACTTCACAGGAATATTTATGCAGAATTTTATAGCACAATCTATGAGGAGATTTGGTCTTGCACCAGAAAATAAAAGTGCAACCGCACAATCTACACCATCACGCATTGGTCACAACTCAACAGCACCCCTTGCACATATGGAAGTTGGTAGTAAGTGGTCATACTCAACTCTTGAATATCCAATGGATATTCAGTCTAGAACTGATTTGGGACATTATATGATGTTTTATATTAATGTTCCCAATAACACATCTTATGGTAGAGGTGGAGGTGCAGGGGCCGATAAAAATAAATTTAAACACGCAAAAAGACAAGATAATTTATCTCTCCAACAAAAACAAATAATAGGTGAAGCAGAGATTTCTAAAGATGCTAAAGATGGAAGTATTGGAGTAGATGGTGCAAGTTGGAAACCTGGCACATCTCATAAAGTTATAGAAAGAAAAGCACATCAAGGAACTGCTGCTGAAGGACTAGGTATAATAAGAACTAAAAGAACAACCGATTCTATAGTTCTGTATATGCCTCCTCAATTAACAACAAATTATGCGGCTGGATATAAATCAAGTGAAATAGGAGGAGAACTGGCAGAAACAGGACAAAGGATTAAGGGTATAATGAATAGAGCTGAATCTGTTGGGGGAGTACAGGCTGTAAAAGATGCACTGCCTGCGTTTGCAGGACAGGGTGCAAGATTAATGGAACGGACTATGGCAAAATTAGGTAGTCAGATTATAGGTGGAGATGCATTAGGAGCATATGATAAAATTTCAAATCGTGCAATGAATAATTTCTTGGAAACAACATTTACTGGTGTTGATTTCCGTAAATTTTCATACACATGGAAATTTGCTCCTAAAAATGTAGATGAAGTATTTCAGGTAGAGAAAATTATTAAACTTTTTAAATTTCATATGTTGCCAGAATTACCAAAGGATGATCAATATGGTAGATATTATACAGTACCTTCAGAATTTGATATATTTTATATGTTTAGAGGAGATGAAAATACATGGATGAATAAAATACAAACTAGTGTTTTGGTTAATATGGAAGTAAATTATTCCCCCAACCAATATACTACTTTTAGACCAATTCAGGGTAGAAATGGTGCTCCTCCCACAGAAATTGATATTAAACTTGATTTCCAAGAAACCAAGATTATTACAAAAGCTGATGTAATGGAAGGATATTAATATGTCATATTTTAATAATTTTTCAACATTGATGTATGATCCAAAAGGAGATGGATCTGCAAAATTGGCCACTAATATTTTAAAAAGAGTTAGAATTAGGGCCAATATGAAAAAAGAAATTATCATGTTAGACAAATATGATATTAAAGAAAATGAAACACCAGAAATTGTTGCTGATAGACATCATGGAAGTCCATATTATCATTGGGTTGTTATGCTTTTAAATAATATTTCAGATATTAATCATGATTGGGTTAAATCTACTAGACAATTACAAAAATATCTGTTGACCAAATATACTGAAACACAACTTATTGAGGCCCATCATTATGAAGTTGCACAATCTTCTGGTGATGCTACTATTAAAATTCAAGTTCCACAAGGAACAGATGGTGCAACAGCTGTTACTAATTATGAGTATGAGGTTGCATTAAATGAAGAAAAAAGATCGATTGATTTATTAAGAAATGATTATTTAGGATATTTTACGGAAGAATTTGCGGGCTTAGTATAATATGAAAAAAGAAAGACTTCAAAAAGCTGGAGACTTTATTTTGGATGGGGTTCTTATAGTAGGAAGTTCAGGGGCCAGAATAAATGTTGCAGATCAAGTTCAGGAACTTAATATTTATGAAAGTATTGATACTCCATATATTTCTGGAAATATTTTAATTTCAGATTCATCTGGAATAGCTGAGGCCTTGCCATTATTAGGACAAGAAAGATTATTATTCAAACTTAGAACACCTAGTCGTAATAGTGCAATAGATTTTAATAATTATCATGCAATAATTTATAATATAGAAAAAAGATTTACTAGTTCAGAACGAGAACATATTATAGTAATGAATTGGACTACACTTGAACATCTTAAAAATGTTCGTACAAAAATATCTGCATCTTTTAAAGGAACTATAAGTGAGATAGTTCAAAAAATAATAAAAAGTGATGAATATTTGGGTTCTAAAAAACCATTAACTATAGAACCTACTAAAAATATTAGAAAATTTGTAATACCCAACCTCACCCCTTTTCAAGCAATAAATTTAATAAAAAAAGAAGCAATTAGTGCAGGAGAACTTTCTCCTCATTATGTATTTTTTGATTCACCATATGGATTTAATTTTAGGTCTTTTGATAGTTTATTAGGACAAAAAAAAGATTTATCAGTACAACATAAAAAAACTTTTAGAAGTCAACCATCAGAACAAAATAATCCCGATTCAAATTTATCAACCATTTTAGATTGGCAAGTAGATGATAATGCTAATAGTTTTTTAAATACCAGACTTGGTATGTATGGTTCTACTCTTTTTTATCATGATATATTTAATAAGAATATTCAAAAATTTGAATATAATTATATGAAAGATAAGTTTAATAAAAGAAATTCTATGGAACAGGCGAATAAAAAATCTGGGCCATTAATTTCACAAACAATTCTTGAACAGAAAAAAACAATTACTGATTTTCCAGATTCAAAAGTATTTGTACATCCCACAGGAAGTAGTGATTTACATACTGAGGGGACTGATAATAATGCCGAGGAATGGTTGCAAGAATCTATGTCTAGAGAATTGGAGAGGTCTTATTTCACATTAAAAATAGAAACTTATGGGGATACAAATATTATGTGTGGAGATTTAATTAATGTTGTTATACCTTCCAATAAACCAATACAAGCCCCTGTGACTAAAGCATCAATAGAACCTATTTTATCTGGAAGATATTTAATTACTAGTTTACATCATCAAGTAGTAGTTACTGAACAAATGCATAATATGATATTGACCATTACTAAAGATTCATTGGACACTAGTCCACCAGTTGTAGAAACTAAATATGCAGAACCACCACAGGGAATGATGGATAAAAGTTTGAGAGATCAAGCAAAACGACTTGCACCAAAACCTACAAATGATAAAGAACGTGAAGTATATAATGCAGTTTTCGGTGAATGAACATAATTATAAATAATAATATGATAACATATGAACGATTCTTAAAAGAGGGTGTTTACGATCCCAATATCTTTAAAGCAGTTTTCATGGCCGGAGGGCCTGGATCTGGTAAGTCACATATTGCTGGGAAAACTACTGGTGGATTGGGATTGAAGATTATTAACTCTGATGATGCCTTTGAACGATTTCTAACTAAAGAAGGTCTTTCTCTAAAGATGCCTGATTCGGAAACTATACCAAGAGATGTGGAACGTGCAAGAGCAAAGAAAGTAACTGCATCAAAGAAATTTCATGCAATTCAGGGTCGTTTAGGAATTATTATAGATGGTACTGGTCATGTATATGATAAAGTTGCAAAACAGGCTGTGATGTTGCAACAACTTGGTTATGAAACCTCAATGGTATTTGTTAATACCTCACTGGAAGTTGCACTCGCAAGAAATGAAGCAAGACCACGTTCAGTAAAACCCACAATAGTAAAGAAAAGTTGGCAGGATGTCCAAAATAACATGGGTAAGTTTCAGAATTTCTTCGGGCCCTCACGTTTCTTCATTGTAGATAACAATGGAGTAGAAGAAGATATGTTACAAATTAGCACAAAGATCATCAGACGAGCAATATCAAAATCAGTAAAAAATGTTATTGCAGCTGCATGGATAACAAATGAATTGAAGAAAAAGGATAGATCATGAGTTGGTTAGAAATATTATGTTGGTTTCTTGCATTTACCGCAGTAAGTGGATTATTCTACAGAAAAGGTATAAAGGCAGGAATCAAACATTCATTAATGACATTAGAATTAGATTCACACCAAATAGAAAAGTTAAATACAGAGTTAAAAAAAGATGGTCACGATTTGGCTATGAAAACTTATAAGTTAAATTAGTCAAGATTTCAATTTTCATAAATAATAGTGTTCTCACTATAGAAAAAGGGAAAAATCTTCATGTACCAATTATCTACCTGGCAAGTGGAAGTTAGCGATGGATTAAAGTATGTAGGTAACAAGGAATCAGCATATCGTTATGCAGAAAAATTACAATCGGAGGGAAGAAATGTTGAGGTGTATGAGGATGGTAGACTCATCTCACGATTGAAGTCAAGGAAACAGTATTCCCTATTTGTATAAATATAATAACAACAGATAACAAAAAGAAAAAATGGCATTAGATAAAGTTCCAGTACAAATGATGACTCCAATGGATTCTGCAAGTGAAACCGCACCTTCAAATCCAAATATAGGTCAAAGATGGTTTAGATTAAGTACAGGAGTTACCTACCAATACACAAATGATGGTACTTCCAGTTTTTGGTTGGATGTTTCTTCTGGTGGTATAGGTACTTCTAATTATAGAGCTGTTAATTTTGTAGGGGATACAGATCCACATCCACGATCAAATATTGCCGGTGCAGATGTTGGTGCAATATACTATAATAGAGAAGGTAATAGATATTTTGAACTGATGGATGCTACAAACAATGCAAATGTTTGGAGAGGAACATATTCAGTTGTAGGTGGAAAAGTACACACTTATATAGCAAGTAATGTAACTTATCGAATTCATGTTTTTTGGGGAGCCACAGTAAAAAACTATAAAACCGCAGATAGAACTGCATGGCCAACTCAAACCGATTATATGTTATATTTGGATAAATCCGTATCCGCTGATGTTCTTATGGTCGCTGGAGGAGGCGGAGGCGGTGGTGAATTCGGTGGTGGCGGAGGTGGAGGTGGTGTCCTCTATGCCGCAGGAAGAACAATACCCGCTGGAGGTTATCCTATTAAAGTTGGTGTTAGTGGTAGACATGGATTACATTCAGGTCAATCAAATCATCCAGCACAAATGGGTGGTACTACAACTGCTTTTGGTGCAACAGTATATGGTGGTGGGCCGGGATTATCTAGGTCTACAACTTGGTCGTCTGGTGGTTATGTGAGAACTAATATGGCAAATGGTGGAGGAGTGAGTACAAGTTCATCAGCAACAGCGGAATCTGGAACTGCTACTGTTTCTACAGGATTTGTAGGTTCAGGTGGTTCTTTTACAACATCTGGTGGATTTGATGGTGGTCAAGATGGTGGAGATAATGGTAACTTTCCTGCCGGTGGTGGAGCAGGAGCTGCCGAAAATGGTCAAACTCCTAGTGGTAATGCTGTAGCATCTGGAAATGGTGGT
>VTLG01010288.1_pt1 | contig 10680 bp, 24 predicted proteins | sample 4694571 | NCBI WGS metagenome assembly VTLG01 (sample SAMN12604809, study PRJNA352737) | marine metagenome | biome: ENVO:00000447; feature: ENVO:00000209|ENVO:00000569|ENVO:01000036; material: ENVO:00002151; isolation source: viral sequences binned using virsorter ... | reverse complement strand
CGTAAGAAATAACAACCCATTGTCCATATTCAGATTGACCTTTAGGAATGATATATGTAAAGGTATCTTTTGTATGAGGGTAATAAAAGATTTGACCTTCGTAAGGATTTTTAGGAAAGTGAATCCATTTATCGTTAGGCATTTGTTATATCCTCCTCTGGTAATAGATAATTCATTTCCCACCAATTATCTTCTGGTGCGAAACCATTTCTTCCAAGGCAATTAGAAACAATCTTATTTACTGTTTCTTTTTCTTCTGGTGTTAAATGAGAGTAGATACACCAAGTTAGTTCGTTAGTTGTTTTCATGTTGTTTTTTAGCGATTTCGCTATTGATAGTTTGAGCTAGTATGTATGGTTCGTATTTCAAGTCTAGGTCAAGAGACTCTCTGGCATATTGAAAGTCATCAATATTACCAGAAAGATAATCTTCATCTAGTGCTGCACGTTTTATTTGATATTCGTAGTATTTACCCTTAGGCATAATCTTCGTTCATTTCCTCCAACATTGCATCAACTTCTGCTGCACAGTCTCCGCATCTCCAACCTTCTACATCATCATTGTAGACGGAATATCTGTTAACAAATCTACCCGAACCAAAATGGCAGGGTAGGTTGCAATCTACACAGATTTGTTTATCGAAAAGATCAACAGGCTTACATTCCATAGTTATACAAACCTCCTTCCGTGAGATTCACTTTTCATTTCTAACATTCTTTGATTTCTTACATGGAGTGGTTCAGAGTAAGAATCATTGTATGCTTCTAATTCAGCATCACTAGGCTCGTAATTAATAATTGAATCAAGAATATCTAAAGCTTCATAAATGTCATCCCATGTTGGGACGTTATATTCAGAATCACAAGGCCACCTATTAATTAGGTTTTCTTCTTTTTCCGCAAAATCTTTTAATTTTTCGTAGATTTCTTCTAATTTCATTTTGTAATCTCCATATAAGGTGAATCGAAATCGTCAAAAAGGTAGGAATTATCTTCCCACCAATCGACTATGTAATCAGAATCAAGATAAATACAAGTATGATCGAATAGATCAGGATTTTGTTGCATATAATCGTGATACCACTCTGCAAAGTCATCATGCAGTGCAGCATATACTTTATAGTGTGTAGCTATTTCTATTGCATGAAGTTTGCAATAGGCTTCAAAGTCAGTAGCTTTTTGGAGCGTTTCTTTCTCCTGCATAACTTGATCTGGTAGTGGGTTGTCTATCATTATTCGTCACCTCCTTCTTCTTCATATTCCAAAGAATCAATAAAATCTACGCAATATTGAGTAAATTTTTTGATGTCAATTTTAGCAACTTTATCTTCATCTTCACCAATATAATAAAATTGGTTATTGATATTTGAGATCAAAGTTTCAAGTGCAGTTTCGTTTTTAGTGTAAGACATAATTCGCTAGCGAAATTCTCAGTTAAAAGTAATTTTTTTAAGGTAAGTATTATTTAATATAGCTCCAATTTTCCTGCGTAATTCATCATCTTTATCTGTTTTAGCTTTGTGATAATCACGAATTAAATCCTGATAAATTTCAGATTTTAGTTCAGATTTTCGTTGCTGTAAGATTGATTCGATTGGCTCGATATCATACATCTCCTCCACTCTGGTAATCCATTTGTAGACTGTCTTATCACTTACGCAATAATCAGCAGCAAGTTGAGTTGCTATCTTCGTCTTCTTGATATTGGAACGGAGCATCTCAGCAATGGCTTCAAAGGCTTCATCTCTGGACTCTGTTATGTTCATTGGCATCTTTCCTCGAACCATTGTCTAGCTATAAAAGCAGCAGCATCTTCTAATTCTTTTTGGTTAGAATCAAATTGATACTTGTTTTTTCTAATGACATATTCAAGAGCTTCTTCGTAAAGATTCTCCATAATTTCATCATTTACAGGGTGCGACATAATAACCTCCTACCAAGATGATTGATAATAAAAGCTATCGAAGCATTTCCCTACTTCTGCGTTCTCTTCGTATTCAAAAACTTTTTCAAGAGTTTTTTTAGTATCTTCTAAGTCCTTGTAATACCAATCGTCATATTCTTTAGAACCGAAGAAACAACCTTCAATGTCAGTAGGCAGTAGCTCTTCAGCCTTCATTTCTCTGGCAACTGGTGTCTTTATATCAAGAATCGTAGTAATACGATCTAACAACTTTTGGAGCGCTTCTCTTGATACATAATGACGTTCGCAGTTGTCATGCCCATTTTGAACTTCGTCAACAAAAAACTTATGTATAGCATTAGCTTTTCTCCAAGTGATGATAGGGAATACATACTGGAAATGATTGTAAGCATGATCTATTGGAGCGTCTTCAAAACCAATAGCAGCAATGGCATCTTCTAATTCCATTGACCTTTCAACTTTAACCTCTTTACCTTCTCGCATATCAGCGTAGTCTTGATCGGTAGGTCTTTCGTAAGCTCTTGTAGAAAAAGATGCTTCTAAATACATATCTAAACCCATTAGTTGCCCTCCTTTGCGTTTAGGTACTTAACAACGTCAGTTAGATTAGTTGCTATTGCTTTTATATTTTCTCCCAATTCTAAAGTTAATTCAGCTTGAGACTTGTTTAACTCTTGTTGGGAAGTTGCAGATTCAACTGTTGCGTTGATTAAATCTGTAACAGCTTTTTCAAGAAATGAAATTTTCTTATCAAATACTGTTATAGCTTGTAAGACTTTTTGAAAGTCTCTATCGTTTTGAGTCATAAATTTAGGATAAGTGAACTCTTTTAAATATTAACACATAAATAAGGCCATTAGCAAGCCTGTATGGTATAGTTAAGATGTCAACACATAAATAATTATGAGTCTCATTAAGTCTTACATACTTTCAATCGAAGAAATGGGCTACGACCCATATCACTTGAATAAATTATCCTCTGAAGAGTGGGATAACCTATTAACTAAGTCTTTAAAATCTGATCGTAAGTTGTACGAAACGCTTATACTCACAAGATGTAAATTAAAATTAGAAAAAGATAGGGCTATTTAAAGCCCTTCTTTTTTGTTTTGTAATATCGAAATATAAGCTCAAAGCTATGGAGCATTTCATGTTGAAAGACGCATAGTTGAGTCTCCAAATTATGCTGTTCATCAAGTATATCCTCATATCTTTGTAAGAAATGAGCTTTTAATTCAGAAATTTCACATAATTTCCTTTGGATTGTACTTAGCTCCTCGAATAAATCTTTATCGTTAGTAATTACACGATCAGATAAATTCGACATTTTAGCTAAGTCTTTTTGAGCCTGAATCATTTCAGGGTCGGTTGCTTTGTAATTTTTCATAATTAATAAAAAGAAAAAGAGGAGCTATTGCTCCCCTATTACCATATCCGCAGCTTTACTAGCATTAGCTAGTGATTTGAAAAGGATTTTTGGGTCGCTTTTCAGCATTGGACACCACGCTTCCAAATATGCAGCGTGGTTCATTGTGTCTAGGTTAGAAATCTGTAGTCGATTGCATACCAGATACGCTCCTAGCTCTGCCACCAATTCTTCGTTTGGATAACTTAAATCGTTTCTCTGTAACCTCGATTTATGTTTGGTCGAGTGAATACATTCGTGGGCATAAGTGGCTAAATAACTTTCGTCATTTTTGAAATTATATCTTTTGGGAATTACAATTTCGTCACTTGATTCACGATAATAAGCTCTATCTCCACCTTTGATAGTGGTAACTTGCTTTTCCCACTGGAATAATCTGTCATGAGCTTCTTTAACTCTGACATCTAATTCTCTGGGCTTTGCAGTTAAAACTGCATCATCAATCATTTTTTCTAGCTTAAGACTAGCTTCATCATCTAACCCACGAATATCACTGACGTTAAACACTGGGACGCATTTATAGGACATATACTGACCTTTTTTAACTTCCCCATTTTCGTCAAGTTCTTTCGTTTCAAATTCTCTCAAAAGTGGTTGGAGAATCCGAGCAGATTTTGAACCTTTTTTAGGTAAACAATTTATGGAACGTGCCTGACCTGCACCTATAAAAAGCGGTAAGTGCCAATTTCTTATAGAGCTTTGCAAGCATAACAGTGCGGGATTTCCACCCTGATATTCATGGCCTGTTAAGACGTTTCTAAATCCGCCTTTAACTGTCCATTCCTTCCGCCATAATTTCGTGTTACCTGATTCAATCGCTTGAATTAATTCATTCACAATTAATTCTTCAGGCTTGATCTGAGATTTTTTGGCATTCATACGGCCATTCATAACAGTCATAATTTTTACAGGATAAATGAAAATTTTTACAGGAAAAAAGGGGAAATTATCCCCTAATTTTTAAAATTCGTCTAACGTCTTTTTTGGCCGCTTCGACTTGTTTTGTGGAAAATTCCAGAGCTTCAAAGTCTGCGATCTCTGCATAAAATTCTGATTTTTCATCATCTTCTGCGGTAATCGAAGAACAGAGGGCAGCGACTAAACGCTGCCGATATTTTGGAACTCTTTGTTGTTTAAAAAATTCTTCAGGAGTCATTTTTTAAGCTCCTAATAAAGAATCTAAGTAAGACTGTTCAACCTTTTGAATGGTTGCTTTATCTTCGACCCAATCAAAATATTGTGTTATCTGTTTTTGGGTCGTTTTACTGTGATTCTCCCTTGTCCTGATGCACTCCCCATTATTGAAATAGGCTGCAACTGGTGTCTCATAAGAAACTAGAATCTCTTTATCTGAGAATTTAAGGAGCGTTTTATTCGCTCCTAATTTTTTAATTTTCATTCTGTAGTTGTTGTAAAGTTGAGTAATAATTTTGGGTGAGATTATCCAAGCTCTGGTAAATACCAAAGCCTGAATAAATCACACAACCAAAAAGAATAGAAAAAGAAATTAATTTAATCTTCATTTTTAGTTAGCTCCTGATAATCTGGGTCGTAAGTGATCTCTACTTTTGGGAATAGATCGAAGGTTGCCCCCCAATCTATGCCAGCAAAGTAGATTTCAAATTCTGTTTCAGACATTAGAAAAACCTCCCAAGAATTGATAAAAACCAATTTCTTTTCTTAATTACTTTGAAACTTGCAGGAATCGTGATCGCTCCAGATTCTCTTTTGGCAGGTTTCAACACTGTGAACTTTGGAAGCTCAACAGCCTTTACAACTTCAACTCTATGAAAATAAGGTTGTCTCTGGTTCAGTGTTTGACACACTGCCAAAGCCTGTTGTTGTGTTCTACGCTCTGCGACTAAATTCCATTTTGGTGATTTAGTGCTGTAGTCAATTCCGTTGAATTGAGTTACCTGATACGCATAAGTCATAATTTAAAAAGTAACTTTTGGATAAGTGAACAGTAAGTAAGAAGTAAATACCTCTTACTTGTAGGCTGTGCTAGTTCGTGAAGTAATCTGTGGAGGGAGAAAGAAGACTTGACCGAAGTCTTAAGCCCCTTTGCTTCCTGTTATTTTCGTGAGTGCTACAGCCTAGAAGTAAAAGGAAAAATGTATGAAGCTACCACCTAGCTCCTAGCCCCAGACCCATTTCACGCGCCCTCTGGTGGGCGAGGTTGCTTACTTTCGGAGCTAGCAACTGGCTCGCTGTATGTAGTTGAAAGCTTCAACGGTGATTCCCTAGTATTTTCGGGCGACTATAAAAATTTAATGTAATTTATATTATTTATATTAAGGCCAGAATGACATCATGTCAAGGCCGAATCTACACCAATTTCTTATTCTGTATCAAATGTAACACTCCCTCCAGAATCGCTTCAGACAGGCCAAATTTCTTCAGGTACTAATATATCTAAATGATATTACAACGGCATCAGAGCGGCTTCTGGATACCTTAGAGCGTATTCTGGGGGGTCAGGTTGCAGAAAATTTTTTATATATACCCTGCCGAGGAACTTAAATATATATCCGATATCTTCGTTACTAATAAAGATGTACTACTTTGTTTCTACTTTTATAGATAGTTCAGGTGCTTGAATATTGACTGTCTCTACTGACTCTCCAATAACTTTGCCTAATGAATCCAGGATCTGTGCTGCTGTCTGTAATTGACCTTTTGAAACTGCTTTGTTGAATAATCTGACTCTCATTGCTTGAAGTCTTGGAAGCATATTTTCTCTATCTTTCTCCCAATCTTCATTATTCCATTGTTTTACTCGACTCCAATCGCTCCAGGCAGAAGTTTCTGCGATGCCTTCAATCTTTGCGTGTTCAAGAACTAATTGTCTTGTAGTTTTCCCTTCTAGTTGACGAGAATACAATCTTTGACTTCTAGCCTGGATATGCTCTTTTGTATTGCAAGCAAATTTAGAACGTCTTTTTCTTTTTTCTTGTTGTTGTTTTTGTTCTTCTGGAATAAAACCAGACATAAACGATTCAGCCACGGACTCAATCAGATAAGGTATTAATTGAATGATAACCTAGAAATATGAATTTAGGCTATAAAAAGGGGGTAATAATTGAAAAATTTGTTATTTTTTAGTGTATGCCTGTAAAAAACGCACCAGAAATCAGTCTTAGATATGCCCAGGGAGAAGTTTTCAACTGCGATAAACGATTTCGTGTCCTCGTAGCTGGTCGAAGATTCGGAAAATCATACTTATCTTGTATCGAATTAATTCGTGGAGCGATAAATCGACCAGGGGAGACATATTTTTATTGTGCACCGACATATCGCATGGCAAAAGACATTGCATGGAAAGAATTGAAAAGATTAGTGCCTAAAATCTGGATAAAAAGCAAAAATGAGACAGATTTACGGATTGAATTGATTAATGGATCGACAATCGAGCTAAAAGGAACAGAAAATGCGATGGCGTTAAGAGGAAGAAGTCTTTCGGGGGTGGTGTTAGACGAAGCAGCGTTTATGGATCAAGATGTATGGGCGGAAGTTATCAGACCAGCTTTAGCAGATAAACAGGGGTGGGCGTTGTTTATTAGTACGCCTGATGGAACTGCTAGTTGGTTTTATGATATGTGGTGTTTTTGCGGAGAAACTGAAAGAGATGATTGGCAAAGATGGAGTTTTACTACGATTGAAGGGGGTAATGTCGCTCCAGAAGAAGTCGAAGCAGCTAGAGGTCAATTAGATGCGAGAACATTTAGGCAAGAATTTGAAGCTAGTTTTGAAAATCTTACTGGTTTAGTGGCGATTAGTTTTGATGATGACAATATTTCTAAGGAAGTTCAGGATCTACACATGATGCCTTTGTTAATTGGATTGGATTTTAACGTTGACCCTATGGCAGGAATTTGTGCAGTAAAGCATAACGACTGTCTTTATGTGTTTGATGAAATCATGTTGACGGGTGGAGCTACTACATGGGATTTTGCAGAAGAAGTTACAAGGCGATATGGGGTAGATAGAAGAATTATTGCCTGTCCTGACCCTACGGGTAGTGCGAGAAAAACAAGTGGGGTAGGTGTTACAGACCATACAATCTTAAGAAGGTCTGGTTTTACAGTTATGAGTCCAAAAAGTCCCTGGAAAATTCGAGACAAGATAACTTCTGTTAATACTGCATTGCTTGATGCAAATGGAGATCGAAGAACTTTTATCCACCCAAGATGTAAAGAGTTAATAAAATCGCTCAGAACTCTTACCTACGCTCCAAATACAGGTATGCCAAACAAAAATTTAGGAGTTGACCATGCTTTTGACGCTTTCGGTTATCTATGTTTACAACAATTTAACCTTGCCAAACCAGAGACATTAGGCCAAACTTCGTTTAGAATATATTAAGAACTACCTAATTCTTATCATGTATCATTCTACAACTAAGAAAAAGAAGAAGAAAAAGAAGGGAGGTAAAAAGCGTGGCGAATGTTCCTGTAAATAAAGCGTTATACTCTAGGGTAAAAGCAGAAGCAAAACGTAAATTTAAGGTTTATCCAAGTGCTTATGCTAATGCGTGGCTTGTACGAGAGTACAAAAAACGTGGAGGAACTTACCGCACGGAGAGTAAACGTGGCAAGAAGTAGTGGTGGATTAACTCGTTGGTTCAAAGAAAACTGGGTTGATGTAAAAACTGGTAAACCTTGTGGTCGTTCTAAAGGTGAAAAACGAGGCTATCCAGCTTGCAGACCTAAAAAACGTGTATCAAGTAAGACACCTAAGACTGTTGGAGAGATGACCGCAGCAGAGAAAGCTAGGTTTAAGAAAGAAAAAACAAGCAGTAAAAAGATAACTTATCAACATAGGCGAAAAAAGAAGAAGAAATAACTGTGAAAAACGCAGTTTCAAGGTAATATATTGTTATAAGTAAAATTTTCTTAGAATCATGGCATTTTTTCGTGGTGAAGAAGGCTCTGTTTATTTTGATAACGGGTCTGGATCAGTTGGGCTTATAGCCTCTACAACAGCTTGGACATTAGATGTAACAAAAGACACTCTTGAGTGCACTGCTCATGGAGATACCTCTAGAAAGTATGTTGGTTCTTTAAAATCAGGTACAGGCACAGTTGATCTTCTTTATACAGCAACATCTGGAGATGACACTAATGAGTTAATCTCAGATATATTAACTTCTGAAGATCCTGGTGATGCTTCTTTTGAATTATTTATAGATACGTCAAGCTCTAAAAAACTTACTTTTAGTGGAATAGTTACAGGAACTTCATTTAGTTCTACAGTTGGAGACATTTCTACAGTATCAGTTAGTTTCCAAACTACTGGCGATATTACTTCTGCTGTCTAATGCCAAAGGGATCTTATTCGAGCAAACAACGTAAATTAGCTGCTGTTGCTCCACCACGGGATAAGATCACTGCTGCTGATCTTAAAAAGCTGCGTTCCAAGAAAAAGAGGAAGAAAAAATGAAAACGCTAACTCAGAGACAGGAAGATGCTTTAGCTAGGCATAAGAAAAAAGGTACTCATACTAAAAAGCACATGGAAGAAATGAAGAAATTAATGTTAAAAGGTAAAACTTTTACCGAAGCTCATAAGCTAACCATGAAAAAGGTAGGTAAATAATGGCTAAACGTAGAGGAGTCAGTTTATCCGTAGGAAGAGGTGAAAAGTCTAAGAAAGGAGGACTGACTGCTAAAGGTAGAGCTAAATATAATCGTGCAACAGGAAGTAATTTACAAGCACCTGTTACAGAAAAAAATCCAACTGGAAAACGTGCAGCAAGAAGAAAATCCTTTTGTGCTCGTATGAAAGGAGTTAAAGGTCCAATGAAAGATAGTAAAGGCCGACCAACCAGAAAAGCGTTAGCATTAAAACGATGGAGGTGTTAAATGACTTATTCAATTCCTGGTGATTACAGAACAAAAGTACAAACCTCTACAACTATTGGAGATATAGATAGTCCTTTTACCAGAACTAGAGCAGTTTTGGACATGATGAAGGGTTGGGAAATAATGAAAGCTGTTACTGAGGGAACAGAATATCTTAGAGAAAATAGTGAAGCGTTTTTACCATTAGAACCAAGAGAAGACTATACAGCTTATATGGCTAGAGTAAATCGTGCTGTGTTTTCTCCTTTTACACAAAGATTAATAAGAGCAGCCACAGGTTTAGTTCTTAGAAAACCAATAACTTTAACAGGCGATCCATACTGGACAGATACATTTAAAATGGACGTTGATGGTTGTGGTTCAGATTTAGACGAATATGCAAGAAGAATATTAATGTGTTCTCTTACTTATGGTCAAAGTCATATTCTTGTAGATTATCCTGCACCTGGAGGAGCAGTAAGTTTAGCTGAAGAGCGTTCTCAAAATCGCAGACCTTATTGGATTGAAGTAGATCCTACAAATCTTTTAGGTTGGAGATTAGACAGAGAATCAAATTATGGAAATCTTATACAGGCAAGAATCGCAGAAAAAGCTGTATTACCTGATGGAGATTTTGGTGAAAAAGTTTATGACCAAGTAAGAGTTATAGAACCTGGGAGTTACAGAGTATTTCGTAAAAAAGACGAAATTGATGCAATGTATGATGTCGATGATAATTCTTATATGGGTGAATTTAGCACTAGCACTACGGACCAAGAATACAAATTAGCAGAATCAGGTACTTTTTCTCTTGGTGAAATACCTTTAGTTACTATTTATTCTGGAAAAACTGAAAATTTAGTTAGTAAACCACCTTTACTTGATATTGCTTACCTAAATCTTGCACATTTCCAAAGACAAGCAGATTTGATTCATAGTTTGCACGTTGCATCTCAACCAATGCTAGTAATGGAAGGATATGACGATCAAACCAAAGACCTTGCTATTTCTGTAAATTATGCAATGGCAACTCAGCCAGGAAATAAAGTTTACTATGTAGAGCCAGCTTCTAGTGCTTTTGATGCTCAATCTTCTGAAATCAAAGAGTTACAAATGCAAATGGCTACTCTTGGTATTAGTACACTTAGCCAGCAAAAGTTTGTAGCTGAATCTGCTGACGCTCGAAGATTAGATCGTGTTGATACAAACTCTATGCTTGCTATGGTTTCTATGGAATTAGAGCAAAAACTTCAAAAATGTTTTAACTTTTCTGCTGAATATGTAGGTATCGAACCACCAGAAGTAAAAATTAGTAGAGATTTTGATATTGAAAGACTAATTGGACAAGATATTACAGCTTTAACATCATTATTCGATCAACAAGTCATTGATAGAGAAGAATTTAGAGATATTTTGGTTCAAGGAGAAGTGTTACCTTCAGCAAGTGAAGCCAGATCCGAATAGTTTGTTACAATGATAGACAAGTACA
>VTLG01015515.1_pt1 | contig 10681 bp, 11 predicted proteins | sample 4694571 | NCBI WGS metagenome assembly VTLG01 (sample SAMN12604809, study PRJNA352737) | marine metagenome | biome: ENVO:00000447; feature: ENVO:00000209|ENVO:00000569|ENVO:01000036; material: ENVO:00002151; isolation source: viral sequences binned using virsorter ... | reverse complement strand
TGCAACGACTAAAACGTCCTTTTAAGTAAGGACAAGACCTGCATATTTTCATTCGCTCTTCAGCGGTCATTCTTTCAACTTTTTGCATAATAATATATTCAATTTAAGTTGCTATACTATCAGCAGCACCAGGATCTTTTCTAAGGCCTCTCATTTTAGCAAGAAGAATCTGTCTCTTGATTCTTGCCAATTGCTTCTCTTTAGTAGTAGCCTTACCCTTTTCATTTTCAAGTGGTTTAGAAGCAATATCAGTATTGACTCTATCTATTCTTTTCTGTAGATCTGCTTCTTCTGTCTGATGCTTAGGTGATCCACCAGATCTTAACTTATCAAGTGCAGCTTTCTTATAACCCTTTGAAGTCTCTTTATTAAGAACAGAAACCATCTTAGTCTGTCTCTTCATAGACTTCTCATCACCAGCACGGGCAAGGTTACCTGCCTTACGATACATCTTTAATTTAGGAAGTGCTTTTTTCTCCTCATCAACTTGAACTTCTTCCTTTTTAACTTTTTTCTTTGCTAATTCTTCTTTGCGTCTTAGTTCAGCTTCCTTCTTTGCCTTTAACATTGCAACACCAGAAGAGATACCTACTTCTTCTTGCTGAATATCAGGGAATTTCTTTGCTACCTTAGCACGAACAGTTGATTTCTCATCTGGTGTACCATGCTTTGCCACCATTGCTAATGCCATACGTGCATGAGACTTGTCAGGTATAGGATAAGAACCTGCTTGCTTTCCTTGAGGACCTTTACCCTTTCCAGGAAGGGCAAAATCTTTATCAGGTAGTGCTCTCCTTTCAGCAGCATTAAGATCCTTTTCAATGAATAGGAAATCTTCTCTCTTTAAGTTCTTTTTCATTTTGCCTTTAGCAACGTTTCCATGTGGATCTGCGATATCCACTGGTTTTTTCTTTTTAACATCACCAGTTACTTTTTTCTTACCCATACTGGCACCTATTGCTGCACCTGCTGCAGCACCAATGGGTCCACCTACCATAGCACCAACTCCGGCACCAATAGCAGCTCTTCCTACACCTTCTTCAACTTTCTCCTCAGGTAATCTAAGAAGTGCTTTAGATGGATCACGATCTGTCATATAATAATGCTTACATACAGCACCAGGATATACTCCTTGAATTGCTGCTGTTATTTCTTTCTTTGTAGGAGTCTTCAATGTTGGAAAGAACATTTGAAGATTCATATACTTTCCACGCCAAGTAAATGCGACGAACATTGTACGTCCATTTTCTCTTGGAAGTGTAGTCGAAGCCATCTTATAAAGACACTAGTCCTTTTTATTTATAATCACTGCAGGCATCAGACAGATCCATTGCCATCTGTCCTCCTATTTCTTCTCCCTGTTCCATACCAAGGATGGTAGCAGCACCAGCGAGCACCCAACCAACATAAGGCACAGAGGCGAGACCAGAAGAACCAACAGCGGCACCGACACTACCGCCGACAATCCTTCCTGTTTGTTCTCCTCCACCGGCCGCTTTGATGCATTCTTCTCTAGCGGCTGACATCTTTGACCCTGATCGATTCGATAAGTGGCGAGACCCATCCATCGTGTATTCTTCTTTTGTAAGCACTTTTGCTTTTCCGAGTCCCAGAAAGCCTGCAGGACGATCAACGTCCTTAATCACCTCCATTACTTTGGGGTCATTTGCTTTGTAATTAATTCTATACCCTTCTTTACCTGCTTCTACAGTATAAGAAGTGTAATCTCCTATTGGAAGATTTAGCGCAGGAAATTGATTACGATTGGAAAGTAATCCAATCATACCAATATGTGTTAAACCTACTAATGTTCCTAAACTAATTCCTATCCACTTTTTCATAATGATGTAGCGAGGCGAACCTATTTATAAACCTACCACCGATAACGGGTCAGCCATTACAGTTGCTATTCCACTTTTAACTTGAATTCTATTATTTTCAAAGTTTATTCTAGTGACATTTCCTTGGTCAGTACCATCACTAGAAATGCCAATTTTACCACCACCATTAACTGTACTTAGAAGTCTAGGCATTTGCTGTCTCCAATACTGAAACCAAAATTTTTAACTTGCTATTAGCACCAGCTTGAGCAACAATATAATCACTTGTTTCTAAAACCAATTTTCCATCTAAAGGAATATATGCATCATTAACAGGAACTTCTGCTCCACTAATAATTTGTGTAGTGGTACTACTTCTTACATGTGACATCGTAAGAGTAGTAACAGTTGCAGCATAGTTGGTTATATGTGCATACAAAATAATCCCCGTATACCCAGTAGGAGCAGTGTATATGGTCGCACTACTTGTCGTGAGTTCTTTGGTATATGTTTTGAATCTATTGAGTGCGAGTGCCATATTAACTGAGTGCTAGGATAAAGGGTGTCATTTCTGAGAATAGACTCTTAGTGAAAGCTCTTCCACTAATTGTACCTGTAGATTGATCTATTTGCAGGTTGTCTCCAATTCTAAAGTTACCTGCTTGGTCCGTACTAGTGTAAAGAACCTGTCCACCATCTTCAGTAACGACTTCATTTGCTTGAATTGTTACACCACCACGTTTAGGTGTTGCTGTAGCAATCGTATTACCTGAACCAACCCATTCAAATGTATGAGAACTAGCAATGATTCTACTCATTTGAGAGAAATGAGCAGTTGCTCCTATCGATAAAGCATTATTTAAATTCTCATTAAATGTGATGGTAGATATTCCCGACGATACGGGTGTCGAACTATTTATTGTGTAATAAAGTGGTTGAACTGAGGCTGTTGCAGTTGCCCGAACTCCAGATGTAGGAGCATCAATAGTAATTGTTGGGGCAGAGGTATACTGATTACCACCCGTAATCAATGTAACTGATTTAAGTGACGTGCCATCCAGTGTAGCATAAGCAGTTGCACCAGTACCTGTTGGTCCAGTTGGAGCACCTACAATTACATTAGGAGTTACTGTATATCCAGATCCAACATTAACTAATGTAATCTTTTCTACCTCATTATAAAGAGTATCAAAATAAACTCCTTGTCCATCATAAGGTCTGACTACATTGAGTTTAGCAGTACCACCTGATGTATAAGTATGTGCCAAAGTGGAAACACCAACATTGACAGAGAATTTAGTGGCTGATGGAACAGATTCTACATTAAAGACATATCCATTATCACCACTAGGATAAGAACTTACTGTGCCATAGGTACAACTGAATCCCAATCCTGCTAAAGTAATTCCCATTCCAACACTCAGACTATGAGCACTACCTACAGTAATTGTTGCAATACCTGAAACATAGTCATAAACAGCAGCTGTTACACTGAGAGATGGTGTGGTTAAATCAACTGCAACTTCCTTCTGACTAGCAGCAGTGGCAATAGCAACATGACCCTGATCTCTAACAGGACTTGTACCTCTAGAAACTAATCCATAAGTACCAAAACTACAGTTACTATTTGCTATATCAGCTTGACCACCAGCATCTACAGTGACTGCTTCTTGACAACAAATTGTAAACAATGAAACTAATTGTGCAAAACCACCATTGGTAACAGCAACACCAATACCACCCTCATTATACTGAGTAAAGGCATCAACGTTTATTGCCTTCAAAGATCTTGCCTGATTACCATCTACACGTATTCCTACACCTGTAGTAGTATCACTTAAACAGTTCTGAATATAAGGTCCTTTCCATTTGCCACCATCTACGTTTTCTGCAATATTATTTCCTGTGGGGAATCCAACAGCACATGCAGGTGCTACATGATCCCTAAATGTCATATTCGCTAATTTACTTCCTTTCCTTACATGGAAGATATCATCATTAGTTGTGCTAGGAGAAACCTTTACTGACCTTTGGTCATCACCAGTAATTGTAACAAAAGCAGGAACTTCTATTGGATTGGCTTCTGTATAGTTTCCAGCAAGAACTTTAATGACTGTCCCTGTTGTAGCAATACCAACTGCTCCCTTAATAGTTAAAAATGCATTATCAATCGATGTACCATTATTCGTATCAAGGCCATCTTTTGCAACATAAAGAACATTAGGTGCAGAGTTAATACCAGATGCAGTTGCATCAATAGTTACGTTCTCACCAAGAATAATAGTAGAGTTAGTAACCGTAACGACACCAACAGTAACCTCATTAGCATTACCATCAATAGTTACAGATCCACGACCAACGGTCAGAATACCAATAACTCTAGCATCTCCATCAACTAATAAAGCAGTAGTACCAACTCCAACATGTACAGTACCAACTCCAGTTCCTGTGCCTAAAGTTGTAATACCAACAACAGAAAGACCAGCACCAACCTGGACTTGATCTCTAAATGTACCAATTCCAAGTACATCTAAGTTAGTTACATCTTCATATGTAACAGTACCAGCAGCCGAAATATTTCCGGTTGCGTGCATGTCACCATAAACAACCAATTCATAATTAGCACTTGCTGTTGTAGTTCCAATTCCTACACTCTTTGTAGTACTAATACCAATTGAATTAGTAAACCAAGTACCACCAGCACCAACTCCAGTTCCAGCGATCCACTTGTCTTGATCAAGATTATATGTTAATGATTGTCCATCCTGTAGAGTCTGAGTCGATATTCCAACATCATCTAAATTACTTAACCAAACTGTTCCACCACCACCTAGTGTAGAAAGTTGTTGTTGAACTCTATTAACAAAGAGACGATAATGTTGTTGTAAATCTCTAAGAGTAGCAAACTTTTGATCTAATGGTGTAAGAGGATCTGGTCCATTAACTGGTCCTAAAGATTGTTCTACATCAGGAGGTTCATTTAAAAGACCTTCTTCCAGGAATTTTGCTACATCTCCCTGCTTGGCTTTGATTTCTTCTACAACTTCACGAAGACTACCAAATCCCTTTAATTCCTTCCTTATCTCATTAAGTTCATCCTCATAATATTTTGGTCTCGGTATCTGAGAAACCCTATCTTCCAAAGATCCTATTTCTTCATCAAGTCTATTTCCAAATGCTGTAAATTTCTCTTCTAATCTTTTTGTTGTTTCAGCAGTAATATCCTGATGTTCACCAACCAGGCCTTCTACCCTGTCAGTAAAAGCAATTTCAAACTCTTTTTGATTACTTTTTAACTTCTTCTGAAGTTTCCAGATAATATCAGATTGTTCTTTTAATTGATTGTATATACCTTGCTTTACGTCCGAAACTCTATCATGAATAGTTTTAAAATCAGTCCTAGTTTCAAACTCTTCAGTATCTGCCCTTTCTACAATATTATTAAGTTCAACTGAAATTTGTTCAGAAACAGTTTCCAGAGAATCTTTTACAATATTAAATCTCTGATCTACAGTATTGAATGTTTGTGCTATCCAAGTGTAATCAGGAACCTCAGTTACCTTACTAATCCATACAGGTAATTCTGGAATAGATTCCTTAATACTTTCAATTGATTTTTGTAATTCTTCTAATTCCTTTTCGTAATATCTTACTTCTGGAACTACTGGTATACTTTCTTTAACCTGATCAATTACTTCACAAATTGCTTCAAGTTCTTTATCATAATATTTTATTTCTGGTATATCTGGAATATCCGCACGGATATCATTAACCATCTGAACCAATTCTGGCCAAGGTGGAACTATATCTTTAACTTCTATATGAGCATTACCTTCGGCATCATCAAGAATCTGAGTTCCTTCTTTTACTAATTCACCGTTCTCCAGAACCTTATGTCCTTCTGGAATTGGTTTGCACCTTTTCTCATCATTACAGAAATATTCTCCCTCTGGACAAGACTTATGATCTTCTAAAAATTCCTCTACAGAAGGAAGATTTTCGGGCTGCCCAACTGCTTCTTCAATCGAAGGAAGATCCTGATTTTCTTTATTTTCCTCAGGCATTTTAGTCACAGTTTTATCTATTTATTTCGGGTTTTTGAGCGTCTTTTAGCATCTTAGTTAGGTCAGCTGTAGACCCAACAAAAAGAGCATTGGTAACATTAGTAGGACCTTTTTTGGGATCATCTTCATTAACTTCTTTTAGTTTCTTCTGAAGATCCATTAACTTATCAGTTGCATCAGAAACACTTTTAATAAGTTGTCCGGCAACTTCATATGCTCTAGGCATTTCACTTTCTTGAGCAAGTTCAAGAATACCATTAATTGCTTCTTGTCCTTTATCGATTATACTATAAAGATTACCTCTTGTATATTCATAATCTTGCTGTATTTCTCTATCACCCTCTGGTTTAGTAATACCTACTTCTTTAGTAGCTTTTACCACCTCTCCGGCAACATTGAAAGTTTCATCTAAAGAGTCAAATTTCATGATGGATCTACATCTTTATTCTGTGCAGGACTAAATTCCTTGAAGTCTTGATAGAATGATGTGGTTTCATTGAATCCAAAATCATCACCGACTTCAATTTCAGCATCATCTCCTGTAAGTGGTAATACAGCAGATTTCTGTCCTGTCATCTTATGGATTCCAGCACCGTTAACGTGCTCAGTGGCAGTAGTACCATCCTTACCACGTTGAACAACAATACTGTTTCCATTGATAGACTTAACCCACATCTCCTCATTATCAATAGTAATATAATCACAATGCTCTAGAGCAGCACCATTCCCTACTTCTAGAGAGGTTTCTGTGGCATCAATATTCTCATTGAGGAATGTGTCCACAGTGCCAGTGTAGTCCTTAATAGCACGTGGAGTAACAGAGTAACGAAGTTCTCTGAGTGGTTTCTTCCTATCCATATTGGTCATATAATCAAGAGTAGCCTTCTTGATGATACCAGTGGACTGATCAGGAATAGGACCAAAGATGTAAGTCTTGGCAGTGAAATTGAGAGTATAAATTAATGCTCTTCTAGTGGCATAATCTCCTTCGTAATTATCCGTGAAGGAAAGATTATCCATAATAACTGGAACATCTCTAATTTCATTAATGTCCCCAGCCAAATTAATACTAAGATTGTAAGAAGGTTGGAAGTAAGGTAATATCTGTTCTACAATTTGTAATGCATCATCATTTAATTTCGTCATAATATTAAGTTCAAATGCCATATTATAAGGAACAGGCATATAGACTTTCTTTACTGTAGTCTTTGAATCGGGTTTAGGAACCATAAAGGTTTGAGTCTGAGAAACTTTCCTTGATGGATCATAACTTAAACCATTAAACTCAAAAGACATTCTAGGTAATGTAATTGAGGTTGGTTTATTCAGATCTGGTGTCTGTTCAATTCTAGCAAGAAACTTCTGAATAGGACCATAAGCCAATGGCACCTTCATAACACTGACAATATTGCCACTGCCATCTTCATGCTGAATGCTGATACCATTAAATAACGTACCAAAACCTATAACTGTCCTTCTCAGAACTTCATTATAGAAATACCCAAACATTACAGTTTACCCTTTTTATATCTAATTATTTAGACTTCTCCAAATGGATTGACTTGACTAAAGTCTAAAATACCGTCTCCATCTGTTTGAATCTGTGTATTGTCAGCAAATGCATCCGTAGCAGGATTAGTATCCGTAGTGTTCAAAGTATATACAGCCCCGGAGTCTTGACCAGTAATAGTCTCTCCATACGTAAAGGTTCCGGTGGCAATTGATACCTTCAATTGCTTAGTATTTGTATTCCATTCTTTAACTCTTGCCTGAACTCCAGAACTACCACCAACAACCAATTCATTATAAACATATTCACCAGTTCCATAAGCAGAAGGACCAGCAATAGTTATAACAGGAGCAATGGTATAACCAAATCCAGCATTTGTTAATCTAATAGAACTTACAGTTCCAGCAGCACTTACCACAGCAGTACCTACCGCTGTATTAATGCCAGTAACAGGAGCACTGAATGTGATAGTTGGAGCAGAAGCATATCCACCACCACCTCCAGTTACAGTTATAATTCCACAACCACCCGTTGTAGCAATACCAACCGTAGCAGCAGCTCCAGCACCTCCTCCACCAACAAATACCACTGAAGGATCAATAGTATAACCATAACCAGGATTGGTAAAGTAAATCTCTTTAAGAGAAGACTGAGTACCAAATCCAGTTCGTGAAGTAGTAATTGCCACAGCAGTAGCAGTAGTTCCTGTTGCAATACCAACAGTAGAAATGGACACTACAGGAGGAGCAATAAATCCTTGACCAGAGTCTAAAAGATCAATAAACTGTAAACCACCCATAGCCCATGTGGCAGTAGCAGTAGCAGTTGTTCCAATACCAAGAAGATTTAAAGTTTCTGAATATCCAGCATCTTCCATGCTGTCATCAATCTTCTCAAGACCTGTATCAATAGTCTCATCTTCATAACGGAAGACCTCACATCTCAACTCATATGTGTAAAGATCTTGGAGTTGATAGAAAGGATCAGCATACTCAACAAACTTGATTTCATATAACCTATCATCCAATGGGAAATAGATTAAGTCTCCACCCTTTGGACGTGTTGCTAATTTAATATTTGCCTCATTTGTAATGAGAGGTTGAATATATGTTTCCCATCTTTCTCTTGAAATAATAATTGTTATATCATCTTGCTGCTGTACACCAAACTTTGATAGGAGAATACCGGCTCCTTCATACACATCCGACTTTACATACGCTTCCAAAGGATATGCGTCATCAAAAGTTGATTGAATGACTTCCTTTATTACAGTCGTCTGCGTTACATATTTTCTGGGAATATAATATACATCAACTCCGTACATACGAAGCTGTTCATTTATAAGGTCCTGAACAAGATTCTGCTCGTTCGTTGTACCTTGTTGGAAATATGGATTTAATGCCATGATATTAACCTATCATGTCCATTGGGGGTTCTTCCCAATGCGTTCGCATTTCCTCCCTTATTCTTTGTAACTCAATCATGGCATCTTCATAAGTTTGCCGTCCATTAAGTTCAACACCACCAGGAAGTTTTACTCCTGAGAACTTACTCATGTTTTGACCCCACATCTTCTTGATTAATGCAGTCAAATACAATTTAATCCATCGATCATTATAAACTCTTGTAAAATCATTAGGATCAAGAATCCTGTAGCAGTCAACGATCAAATAATCACCAACCGTCATTTCTTGCCAATCGGTATCAATATAAAGCCTTTGTTGTCTAACGTTAAATCTAATATTCTTTAATGGACTTAGAAGGAAATCAATATCCTCCATTTTCGATTTAACCATCGAATAAGTCAGTAATTCAAAAGAGTTAAATGCATATAGGTCATTCAAGAATAACTGATATTTAACACTAAACATATTTCCAGACATGGTTTGAGAACCGTCATATCTGAAAATCTTATTTACTCCAACAATTGAAGTTGGAAGTTGAACATAATTACTATTTTCTGTAAAATCAAAAGTAGTAGAGAGTCCAACAGTTGAAGTACCTGTTGTAGTTACTATTCCTGCAGATGTGTTATTAGGTGCTTTACCTCTATCAATGTCTTCCTGCGTCAATTTATAACGCAAATACATCCGCATTACACCATCATAATGACGCTCATGAAATAACTGAATAGCATCATCTACGCAATCATTCACTTGCTCATCGGCAACATTAATTTCTAAGACAGGAGCACCTAGCTGCCTCTTACAGTAATCTATAAGTTCCGATCTTGAACCAGGTTGCGCCATTTACAATATACCTTTTATGAGTTATTTATCAGACATTAGGTGCAGACGAAATACCCGCACTCACTAATAAACTCCCTTCTAAAATTCTATAGACTGTGCTTCCTGCACCAGCAGTAACTAAACAATCATGCCAATACCTACCTGATGCTAAATCTCTAGTATCAGTAGCAGCTAAAGAAACAATCATTTTACCTTCTGTACTACTAGTTCCAAACCCAACATTAAAGGTTTTAACAGCAAATCCAGAAGCACCAACCCCAACAGACTTCGCCATCTGAGAAGAAGCAGTATACCCAGTGAAATCAAATTGGCCACCACCAGTTGTAGTAACTGTATATGTACAGGTATATGAAGCACCCACATTAAGTGTTTGATTCACTTCATAGGGTGTCCCAGCAGTAGGATCAAAAGTAAAGGCAGCGTCCATTAATTTTGCGCGATTTTAAGTAAAAGGTTTTTGATTTCCGAAATTTCACCTTTTAGCATATCCAAATCTTCTTTCATTTCAACAAGGTCATCCTTTTCAGCATTCTGATTCCTTTGTCTAATAAGGTAATTATTATAAGCACTATTATTTACATTTTTAATAGCACCTGTACTTTCATCCCTTCTTAGATTGGGGTGACCATCAACTTTAATCATCGAACTGCAATTGCCTTCAGATCTCTAATCCTTGGTGGTTCTGCCTGATTAGTACCAGTCATGACGATCTTAATTACAAAAGATTGGAATTCAGGAAGATCATCAACAAACCACTCATAATCTCTAAATTCATCTGGTTTGCTTGGAATTACCAATGTATTGGATGTTCCATTATTATCTTGTTGTTTAATGACATTTCCAAGATCATCAATATTTGCATATCCAGGGAAGAGATTGTAAGGTGTTTCATCGATAGATGAATCATCTGGGAAAATCTTATAAAGGACACGAATGTCAGCACTTTGATGACGATATGCACCAAACATAACCTTTATAGAATTAGCTGGATTAGACAATTCCACTTTCTTAGTAACATATACCGCTGAATGTGGATCT
>VTLG01013822.1_pt1 | contig 10681 bp, 15 predicted proteins | sample 4694571 | NCBI WGS metagenome assembly VTLG01 (sample SAMN12604809, study PRJNA352737) | marine metagenome | biome: ENVO:00000447; feature: ENVO:00000209|ENVO:00000569|ENVO:01000036; material: ENVO:00002151; isolation source: viral sequences binned using virsorter ... | reverse complement strand
CCTCTTTGCATTTCAAAATTAGTAATTTGATTCTCTATTAATATTCTTTTTTCTTCACATTCGTCTAATGTCAAAAATCCACCATAACCTTTATAAGCTATTGCGGGTAAATTTGGATAAGACATTAACGCCATTAAAAACCATACTGTAATCATTTAAACTCGTTATATGGGGCACTAAGGCCCCACTTGTTAATTTATTTTAATTTGTCTAGGTTGCTTTTCTTTTGGTAAATCTTGCACCAATAGTATATTAAGCATACCATCTTTTAGTTTAGCATCTTTTACATTCATATATTCAGATAATTTAAATGATTGTTTAAATGTTCTTTCCGCTATACCTTTATAAAGATATTCTTTTTCTGAAGAAGAATTCTCCCCTTCAATTGCCAGAGTATTTTCTTTTTGTGTTACAGAGATATCCTTTTCAGAAAATCCTGCTACGGCAAAAGTTAATTTATACTCACAGTCACCTACCTTTTCAATATTATAGGGTGGGTAACTACTTGGGCGAAAGTCAGCTATTTCATTAAATAAGCTGTCAAACCCCACTGTCATTGCCCGAAACGGGCTTAAATCTAGTCTTGTCATTGTTTGCCTCCTTATTAAGCAAGGTTAATATTGTATCTAATTTATTCTCTATACTAGATACTCGTTTCTCTAGGTCAGAATTATCTGCACCTATAGAAACAGTCTTTTGTCCGGAAGCTATAGTTGATGCCTTCCGTAAATCATGTACTGCCATAAAGCCTCGTGTTTAAAAAGGGGGCAAAAAGCCCCCTTAAAATTAGTTATTATTGAGCAGTGTCGTGTTGAGCATCAGACTGTCTGTCTGACTCATCCACACCTGCAACATCACAAAGCATAGCCCACACACGGATTTTACCCGCAGTTGAAGCTGCACTTAATACAAGTACATCAAGAGTATCAGCAGTTGCTGCTACGTGTCTTGCTGTAGCTGTTAATGTAGAATAACCTGTTGCATTAGTATCTCCATCAGCATAAATGTCAACATCTCCACCTGTGATACCTAAGTCCATAGTTACAGAACTTGAAAGTGCAGTTAGCACCTCAATTCCTGCTTCCATAACTAAAGTTTCAGCAGGTAAATCAAGGACACGTAGTACATCATTTTGTGCTGCACCACTATCGCCATTGATAGCTGAGACATCAATAACATTTTCTATTAGATAAGGAGTTCTTATCCCAGGGTTATATCTGCCAGGGCGATTAGTTCCACCCGGCCCAGTTACGTCATACGTTGCCATAGTTCTATCCTCCCTTAGTCAATTAACAAGTGTCTGCAATGAAGAGCAGTACTTCTCAATACCTTTCTTCCAAACACATGTAAGCCTCTTACTACATCAGCAAATGAATCTGGGTCTCTAATAACTTCTGTTTTTGCAATAGCATTAGCAGTAGCTGTAGAACTCATATGTCCATATAATACTTTATAGTAATCGCTTGTTGTTGATGCGGCAAAGTTATTGGTCATATATAATTTAAAACCATTCACTTGCCCATTTAATACGGAACCATTCCGTAAAGGTGATTTTCCATCACCAGTAACAGAAGCATCCATAAGTTTTGCACTAGCTTGTCCAAGCTGTTCGTAAAACTCTGGAGTTCCTAAGAACCATCTGTTATCTGTTGGAACGTCTGCACCGTGCATTCTTTTAGCAGCATTTGCTAAAATATTTGCAGGGTCTGTTTCTGAAGTACCGAAACCTGTATCAGTTCCAGAACCATCAGAACCAACTGTAGTACCCGCACCGGATACCATTGCTGCAATAACGTTTCCATCGTAAGAATCTTTTAGAGCATATGCTCCAGAAGATGTAGCCAAAGACTCCCAGTTCACATGAGATTGTCTTTCTTCAATATCGTCAACTTTAAAAGCGAAAGCATTTGCTTGGTCAACAACTAGTTGTAGTTGGTCATCAGCTAAATTTTGAATAGCTATATGCCCACCTCTAGTATATGAGTTTACACTAATGCTTGGCTCTTTAATTATGTTAACAGTATCTCCGAAATTTTCAATTTCACCTGCATAATCAGTATTAGTAATGTCTTCTATTACTGATGCAGTTCTAAAGAACTTTTGGACTTTCTGGCTGTATATTACCGGTAACCAATTACCCGAAGGTAAGTTTGTATACCCGGCACCTTTTGCAATAGCCATCGTTTAGTCCTCCTATAGACTGTTAAGATTAACTACGAATCCTACCTTCTGACCTAGCTAAATCAATTTCCTTTTCATTTTTTGCAAATTCATAAGGTTTCATTTTTGCTATTTCATTAAGCGTCCAGATTTTTTTATCTCCTGTATCTATATCACGTTTGCTAGTTGATGTTACTGATTTAGATGCTTCTAACTTATTTGACTTTTTCTTGCCATAACCTGTATCCATTTTATACAAGTCAATGGCACGAGCAGCCAAATTTGCATTAGTCGTATTTTCATAAAGCCATCCTTGAATTGTAGAATCCTGTTGACTAACCCATTCATGAAACTTATCATCAGCTCTAATATCATTATAGTCTGAATGTAATTTAGCTAGTTCTACTTCCGCCTTGTCTTTCTGAACTTCCTGTTGCTTTGTTTCTAGTTCTCTAAGTCCGGTTTCAACTTTCTTAGCTTTTTCATCTGCCTTTGTATGAGCTATAGTTTCTATAACATCATAGACATCTGGGTATTTTGCTCTCCAAGCTTCTATTTCTTCTTTTGTCTTGGGTAACTTTATTTTATCAGCGTTATCTTCTAACTGGCGTTTAAATTTAAGAGTTTCATCCTTATGCTTATTGACAGTAGAATCGTAATGGCGTTTAAGGTCATCATAACGTTTCTTAAACACCTTCTCTTCAGCGTTAACAGGGCGTTCTTCGGGAGTAGCTGCATTTTCTGTAGCAGTGTCCTCTGAATCGGTAGCTGTATCGTCTGTTTCCTTTTCCGCTTTACGCTTATAAGGTCTAGGCTCGAGAAGAGCCTCTGTTTGAGATTCCTCTTGAATCTCTTCTTTTCTTTCTTCCATTTTATCCTCCTTTAGTGGTGCTGTTGGAAAACAGGTGGCCTAGAGTCGCATTGGGGCTATAACTTATGCAGTCATAGGTGGCCTATCCATTGGTGCTCCTAAACCTTCAGGTGAAGGTGGTGGAGCTGCTGCTGCCGCCATTTCTGGTGAAGCAGAAACTGGTTGTTCTGTAGCAGGAGGAGCAGCGTTTGCTGTCATATCCTCTACGAATTGTTTCATTGATTCTTCCGGTGTATTACCAGGATATCGTTGCACAATAACTGAAATAGGTATTACAATTACAGGCTCTTGAGGGCCTCTATCTTGTACTGGGCCTATATCAACACCTTTTGCTGCTAATGCCCTTTTTACATCTTCCGTTAAATGCATATCAAGTACAGCATCATCTACTGCACCTTCTTGTCCCATCGGTGCTCCTGCACCCATTGGGGGTTGTCCCATAGGAGGTTGGCCTCCCATTGGAGCGTTTGGGTCGTTCATCATTCCATTTGCCATATTTTTCTCCTATAGTTGATACCCAGTTTTTTTAGGATTATAACTGGATGGTTTTTTTGGCCCACTTGGTTTTGTCATAACGCCTCCTCCATGTGGCCCACTTTGTACGGGTTTGTATGAATATGTTGGTTGTTTTGTTTGTTTTTTCTTTTCTGCTTTATATTTTTTTGTTTGGGTTTGAAATTTTTCTCTTTCTTTTGCTTTTTCGTATCTATCTTGTTTTTCTTTAAATTGTTCTTTTTTTGCTTGTTGTTTTTGTTTTTCTTTTTCTTCTTTATATTTAGTCGTTTGGTCTTTAAATTGTTCTCTTTCTTTTGCTTTTTCGTATTGCTCTGCTTGTTCTTTAAATTTTAGTCGTTCTCTTTCTGCTTGAATCCTAGCTTTTTCTGCTTCTGCTTGTTCTTTTAATTCACTAAATTTAGTTCTTTCTTTTGCTTTTTCGTATCTATCTTTTTGGCCTTTAAATTCTTCTAGTTTTACTTTATTCATTGCAACAGTTTTAAATGCATTTAATTTATTTGCCATATAGTCATCAAATTTTGTAACACTTGCCTTGGTTCCAAAAATACTACCGCCCCATCCTGGGACTATAACATTAGGTTTATTAATTCCCTGATATTCTGCTTCAAATTTTGATATTGTTGGTATTATTATTTTTGCATTAGCACCTGTTGCTCGAGTCCATAAATTATTATAGTAATCTTCAGTTGATACTGTTCCAGGATAAAAATTAAATAGGTTTTGATTTAACTTCTGGTCAATTATACCTTTATCTAATAATAAATTAAACATTTTTTTCTTTTTTGCTACAGCCCCAGGTGATATTCCACTTTTACTACCCATTCCAGTAATATCAGCAGCCATTTGCCCTGCGTCTCCCCAATCATCTTTATATAAAAGATTTTCTAAAATATTTTTACCTGCGTCTAAATTAACAACTAAATTACCTGCTTCATCTTTATCAACAAATCCACGTTGTTTAAAATTCTCTATTAATTCACCTGCTGACATTGCTGCATATTCTGCATCTGAAGCCATAAAATTATTATCAGTCGTAGTTCTATTCGTTCCTGCTATTTGTACTGCGGGTTGGTCTTGACCTCCACCAGTATCCTGTCGATAACTGGTTTGTTGATTAGGGTCAATTACGCATTGCTTTAACGTACTATCATAAATATATCCAGGTGGACAAGGATTAAAATCATCATCTTGGTCTTGGTCATCATCATCACTAGCAGGAGGAGTATAATCAAACGCAGGGTCTGCTGTTGAAAAAGAATTAGGGTCTATAAAATCATTGGGTTCGTTAGTAAAAGACCATGTTGCATTTGCTGCATCATAATTTAATCCAATTGTATTTCCTTTATATGTTGCTGTCATTTAATTTTTTTAAACTGTTCCCGGAGGTTTAGGAGTTCCCTGAGGGAAGCTACTCTCCCCTGGTTGCGGTACACCTCCAACTCCGATGTTGCCACCACCAACGCCTGTAAGGTCTTCTGGATTCGCTCCTGCAGGAGCTCCTCCACCAGAGGCCATTGGGGACTGCTGATTATTGCCTTGATTTTGTTGATTTCCATTTGCCATTCCCATTATTTTTGCAAAGATTGCCGCTTTCTCTGGGTCGTTTATCAGTTTTTCAGGCTCTATATCCAAAGATTTTGCAATCTCTGATAGAATAGAATGCCATCTGACAAACGGAGCCAAATTTTGATTTGATGCTACTTGCAAGAAAGTCATTAGTCTTTGTGACCTTACTTCTTTTTGCATCAATGATGTTGTTCCTCGTGCCTTTATATGCAAATCACCTTTTATCTCTGGTGTTTCTGTATTAAATTGCATATTCCATGCAAATAATGTTTCTCCTAAAGGACGAAGTAAAAAATCATCAATATTTTTTATAACTGTTTTTATACTAAGAGCTGCTGCCCCCATTAACATAGACATACCGGCTGCTGTTCTAGTTGTAGACTGCACTCCTGTCGTTCCATGTGAATAGGATGGTATTCCCGTTGCCTCATCGGCAAGTTGCCTAAATCTATCAAACATCATTAAATTTTCTGTTGAAGTGTTTGGAAACTTAACACCGTGAATTGCTTGTCCTGGCATACCACTTTGTCGTCTGAATATCTTTCCAGGAAATACTTTCATATCCTGTCCTGGTACTAATAGGGTTTCGTCTATATCAAATACAAGATTTCCGGCTAATGCCAAATTATCAATAGCCATTCTTGCGTGCCCATTCATAATTGTTTGGGCATCATCCATATTTTCTGGAATACCTACTCCAAAAAATTGATAAGGATTTATTTCATATGGACAAACTAAATAAGGAAGTCGTGTTGGTGTAAATGGGTTTAATACTAAGCGTATGACTTGACCATTACAAATCCAAGCATTAACTTGAATTTCATCCATCTCATCCATTTCATCTTCAAGTTCCAACCCTGCTTCCATTGCAAGTTTCGCATCCATTGTGCCCCAGAATTCCAAAATTTCATATCTATTTTTATCAAATTCATCTGTTGATTCCCGGTCTTGCAAGGATGCTTCATATCCACGAGCTTCATAACTTGGCCCCATATTAAGAGATTCACGAATTGCCTCTTTTCTAAAGAAAGGGCGATTCATTAAATCACGAACTTGTGTACGAGTATAAACATGACGTTGAATTACATATTCAGCATCTTCTAATCGTACTGCATCAGGGTCAGGATAAAAATCCCAACAAGATACGGATTCAATTCGTGGAACTAATTTTATTTTTGGTTTATATTCATTTTCTCCAGTCTCATCATTTTTTATCCAATTATGACTTGACTGTTCGTATGTAAAAGGGCCTTTAATAACTCCTGTACCAAGTAAAGATGCTTCAAATAAGGCATGTCGTAAAACAGTTACCGCACTTGCTTCCTCTAATTGGTCATGGATTAATTTTTCCATATTTCCTGCTGCTTCTTCTGCAGGACTAATTTGAGGTTCCTTTGCACTGTTTGTGGCAGGGCCTTCTACAAAATCTCCCCCTTGATATTTTTCTTCTAATCCACCAAGAATATTATCAAGTGTTGCACCAGGTTTTAAATCCTGTCCATCACCAGGAAATCCATAAGGACTTTCTGTATCTTGTTGCTTTTTACTTGATGATATATGAGCGTATTCTGCTATCTGTTCAGGTACTGGTGTCGGCTCTATTCCTACTGGAAATTTTCCACTGGAAAATAAAACCTCTATCATTTGACCATACGCAGCTAGAACTTTCGTTTTAGTTATTTTAACAAATACTTTTGATTTTTCACTTTCCGTAAAAGCCATATCATTTCCATAGACACCTCTATAGTTTCGATATGCTCTTAACCAACGCTGTTCATCAAATGAACGAGCATTTTCCGCATCAATAAATTTGCTTTTAACTAACCCGGCAAGTCCTGCAATATCATATGTATCTTTACCTTTAATATCACCTAAGGCAAGAATTTCTGCTTGCTTTTTTGCCATTAAGATTACTTGTTAAATGAGCCGTGTTTAATTTTTTCTTTTGACCATGATTCTAATTTTGCTTTTGGTGCTTTTCCTCCTGCATCAGAAAATTCTCCGTGAGAGTATTTTTTCATAATACTTCCATCAAGTTTTTCATTTGCAGATTTTGGATAAGCATCACCCATTTCACCATGCTTGTATTTTTTCATAATTGGTTGTGGCATTATTCCTCCTAATAATCTTTTTCTTTGGCCATCTTCCAGAAAGAAGATTGCACTTGATTGTTTTTCTTGGTTGGATAATCTTTCGTTGCAATATCAACATCGGCTTCTCCGCCATGTGCTGATAAATTCAAGTTCTTTTTATCCTTTTTCTTTGGATAGGGCATACCAAGGTCACCCTGTTTGTATTTGGTCATTACTGGTTGTGGCATTTAACCCTCCTTTATTTTTTCTTTTAAATAATCTATTAATTTTGGATTATCTACAAAAACTGTTGTCAGTCCATTAGTTATACCATTAACTAATTTTTCTTCTTCTTTCTCTTCTAATTCCATATTCCATTGGTATAATATTGCATGCATTATTTCATGTAATATTGTATTAGCATGAGAAACTCCTTTTTCGGTTGTTACATATCCTATAACACCTTCCTTGGAAAAGAACTGCCCTTGTGCTTCATTAGCACTGGCAACAGTTTGTTTCCATTCTTCTAATTTGTATTCCTTATATCCAACTTTAATTTTATCAGGTATATGCATTAATATCCAAATATTCTATCTGCAGGTTTAAATTTTTCTTTTTCTGCATAACGATTTGCCGCATAACTATGTGGATGTATTGACCTACTCATTACTCCATAACGAAGTGCATCATATGCATGGTCTTCCGCATCCGTGTCAACATCTTCCGGATTATTTTTATCTATCGGAAGCATTGGTAAAGTTCTAATTAAATTCATGCAATTAGAAAAAATTTTTAATCGTGGTTGATTCGTGTCTTTATCCAAAGCAAATTGTTTATGCAATGCTAATTTACCCGCTATTCTGCTTCGTGGTGACCTGTCTGATGGTCTCCATTTACACCCTTCTCTAATCATTGTTTCTGCAATACTAGGGCCGGCATCCCCTCTTCGTGCCCAAGTTGAAGAGTCCAGGATTCCATATCGTATATACTCATCTTGTTCTCGTTCCAAGACTTGTTGGGCAAAGACATCTGCTGTAACTCGTTTGGTATAATGCTCTCTGTATATCCAGAAATTGTTATCGAAGTCAACTGCAATCCAAAGAACGCAAGCTGCAGACGAATAGCCCCAGTCGCATGTTCTGAATCTGAGCCAGTTGCGGGGAACGTCAAAAGGCTGAACAACATGGGTAGTAAGACTAAATTCCGGAAATGCTGAATTTTCAAATGCCCCCCAATCTCCTTCTAAAAATTGTTTACGTTGTACTTCCGGTAAAGAAGATAACATAATAAGATAATCATCTGTTTGCATCAGATAGGGATTATCCTGTAATTTTGCCGGTATAAACCGCCTTGTTATTGTTTTTTGTCCTGCTACAGTATCAATATTTATCTTAAATGCCGTATTGGGTTCTGCAGGGTCAACAAACATTTCCTTTACCCACAGAGAACCAACATTACCTGGATTTCCTGTTGCTCTCATAAACACTGGTATTTCTGGGTCTACACTTCTTAGTGATGACCTCAAGAAATTATATATTTCTGGTGTTGCATATTGAGGTAACTCATCTATTCCAATCCATGTGTATGATTGACCTTGGTAACGAAGAACATCCGTTAAGTTTTCTGCGTAACCAAATTCAATTCTAGCCCCTGATGGAAATCTCCATTCTTTTTCTTGCTCTCTCCATTTGGCTCCTGGAAACGCTCTTCCATATAAACGTTGAGAATGATTAATCATGTCCCTTAGTTCCGGCATGGAACGTCTAAGTAAAAGTGCCCTATGATTTTCCTTATCACAATAACGCAACGGGTCAATAAGCATGGCGTATGATTTTCCACCGCCTCTTGCTCCTCCATAAAATACTTCCCGTTCTGAAGCAGCTAGAAATTCTGTTTGTGGGCCTTTATTTGGTCGAAAAATAATATTCTCTTCCACATGATTTTGAATATTAGGAGGAAGTTTATCAACTTCTGGTTCTGTCATTACTGACGAATCTCTTCCTTTTAAAGCACTGTCTGTTTTTAAAACATTTTCTTTTTTTGCCTTGGCATGATGAATGAGCTGTTGAGCTTTTTTTATTTTATTATTCTGTGTTCGTATAACTCTTTTAGCTGCATTCTTTGCCTTTGTTGCAATGCTTAAAACTCTTGTTTGCTTGACTCCTCGTTTTCTTCCAGTATTGGCTTTTGGTTTAGGTGGTTCGATGTTGTCCATCTTTTCTCTATAATTTTTTTTAATCCAGTATGTGAAATAGGACGGTTTGTTTTTCTTCCCACCCATCCTGCTACTTCACGATAAGAACAGTTATTTAAATATTCTTTCGCTTCTTTTAGTGCATCCAGTTCTTCTTGCACCGGTTCAATATAATCCGGGTCATTAGAAAGTTTATATCCAAAAGGTATTGTTCTTGCTTTTCGTTTAAGTAGCAATATCTTTTGCCGGCAGTACAAATATTCCGTGAGCAACTTGTGCATTAATGTCTATTTTTTCTTTTTTCACAAGTCCTACTCTATCCAGTATTTGCTTTGCCGCCTCCATGCGTATGTTAACTCCTGGAGTCTTTCCATCCTCATCCAATGCATCCACCAGTCCTTTAACGGCTTTAGCTGAATGCAGTGCCAGAGAATATTCTGCTCTCTCTATAATTTCATCCTTTAATGCTTTGATAATATTTGGATATGAACTTGGGGCATATCCTGCAAGTTCTCCTGCTTTCTTTGGATTACCCTGTGCCTCTCCAAACAGTACATTAATGAATGTTTTTTGTTGAGTTGTTAATTCTTTATTTTGTTTTTTTATCGGTAACATTTACAGCCACTTTCTTTTTTGCTTGCTTTTTTCTCGTCTTTCTTTTGCCCAGTCAGGAACTTTTATATTTTTTTCTTCCCGTTCCCTGTAGCCTCTTTCAGCTGCCTGCATCATTTGTTCTCGTCCTATGTCTTCTCTTCCACCCATATCTGATATAATAGATATTTTAGGAGCAGATATAACTCTTCTAATATTATCATCCCTACACGGAACGTTTCTTTTACTGATAGGAAGATTTTCTGTAAATCGCTCTCCGGTTTGGATGTTTTCATATTCATAGGTTGGCATTATTCTTTTTTACAATTACAATCCTTGCATTCACAAGACGTACAACTACCACCTTCCGAACAATGGCATTCATGTTCACATTTTTTACAATTATCTATTAGTTGCTTAATCACTTCCAATGCTCCCAGTACACGACTTCGCATCTCAAGACTTTTATTAATTGTCTTGGTAAGGTCGTTATACTGTTTAGATAAAGATTCTCTCTTAGCCTTTAAATCCATTACGATGCGGTTAATCCTACATCTGGTTGTGAATCAACACCACCTGCAATTAGATTCCATAAACTTCCATCAGATATAAACAGTCCCATAAAGTTAGCTTCCATTGTATCGTGGGCTGCGGCTATTCCTCTTACCAAGGCAGTGCCTTCCGTATTGTGAAATGTTAACGCTTCTCCAC
>VTLG01010833.1_pt1 | contig 10681 bp, 13 predicted proteins | sample 4694571 | NCBI WGS metagenome assembly VTLG01 (sample SAMN12604809, study PRJNA352737) | marine metagenome | biome: ENVO:00000447; feature: ENVO:00000209|ENVO:00000569|ENVO:01000036; material: ENVO:00002151; isolation source: viral sequences binned using virsorter ... | reverse complement strand
CTTTCTGTCTTGAAATGATTCTGATCTCTTTGTTGTCAGGGTAGAATGCCAACGTACACGTTTCTGTTTCCCCACAGTATATACACGATTTATCTGCAAGTAATTCGTTAATCCATATATCACGTTTTCTACGAGCCTTTCTAACTCCTTCTTTGATTGTTTTCTTGTATTTGAGATAATGTTTCATGAAATTATTTATAACACAAAAATGTTATAAATACCCTCTCTGAAAAACCCTGAAAGTATAAATACTTTCAATAACATTTCTATTAAGGAGATTGGAATGGCGTTTCAAGTTTCACCTGGCGTTCAGGTAACAGAAAAAGACTTAACAAACGTAGTTCCAGCTGTTGCAACATCTATTGCTGGTATAGTGATGGCCGCAGAAAAGGGGCCAACTGATACTATAACTGCAATTTCGTCTGAGGAAGAATTGGTTTCCATTTTTGGAGAACCACAGTCTGCATCTAATCATTTTGAAGATTGGATGTCTGCTGCTTCTTTTCTTGGATACGGCAATGCATTGAGAGTCGTTAGACCATCAAGTGGTGCTGTAAATGCTTGTACATCTGGTACTGCTATTTTGATTAAGAATAATACCCATTGGAAAGATGGGGATGGTACTACAGGCCCTTATAGTGGTGGGGCTGCAAGTGTAGGACAATGGGCAGCAAGGACTGCCGGTGCTTGGGGTAACAATTTAAAAATTGCTATGTGTCCAAGTGCAGCCGAATTTGAACAACTAGCAGGAACAGTTGCTAATAATAAAGTAGCAAGTTCTGCTGAAGCAGCGGGTCAAACCGATATTTCAGTTGTTTCAGATGACGGATTTAACGTAGGAGATATTATCAACTTTGGAGAAGCAGATGGTTCTGAATATAAAGTAACTGTCATCTCTGGTGATGTATTGACTATTCAAAGATATGGTACTGCAAATACTGCTGGTGGATTAAGATCAACAGTTGCCGCTAGTACAAATATTCGTAGGAGATGGGAATATTACGACCAGTTTGATGGAGCTCCTGGCACATCAACATGGGTACAAGATCGTACAGGAGTAGCAACAGCAGATGAAATGCACATCATTGTAATAGATGAAGATGGTGGTATTTCTGGAACTGTTGGTGAAATTCTAGAAAAATGGACAGGAGTATCTAAAATTGCAGATGCAAGAACCTCACAAGGTTCTGCAAATTATTATGCAGATGCTCTCTATAATGGTTCATCTTACATTTATTGGATGGATCATCCAGGCGTTAGTACTGGATATGGTAATACTGCAGCTGCACAAGGTACTACATTATACTCTGCATTATCGGAAGTTATTACTTCAGTTTCACTTTCTGGTGGTACAGATGATTATGCATTGACAGAAGGAGAAATGAAAGATGGAATTGATCGTTTCAAAGATGTAGAAACAGTTGATTTGAATTTATTCATTTGTGGTAAAGCTTCTGCAACTAAAGCAGGAAATGCTTTGGATATGTGTACTGATAGAAAAGATGCAGTTGCATTCGTTTCACCAGAACTTTCAGATGTTGTAGCTGTTGCAAATGAAATGACACAAACATCAAATGTCAAAGGTTTCTTTGATGCACTAACATCAACATCCTATGGTATGTTCGATAGTGGATACAAATACACATACGATAAGTATAATGATTCTTATCGATGGGTTCCGCTAAACGGAGATATGGCAGGATTATGTGCAAGAACAGATTTGGTTGCAGATGCATGGTTCTCACCTGGCGGATTCAATCGTGGTCAAATAAGAGGAGTTGTAAAACTTGCTTATAACCCACAGAAAGCCAACAGAGACATCCTGTATCGTTCAAGAATAAATCCAATTTGTTCATTTCCAGGGCAAGGTACAGTCTTGTTCGGAGATAAAACTGCACAAGCAAAACCAAGTGCATTTGATCGAATCAACGTAAGACGATTGTTTATTGTATTAGAAAAAGCAATCTCAACCGCAGCTAAATTCCAGTTGTTTGAATTCAACGATGAGTTCACAAGAGCAGGATTTAGGAATATGGTTGAACCTTTCTTGCGTGATGTACAAGGTCGAAGGGGAGTAACAGACTTCCTAGTTGTATGTGATGAATCTAACAACCCAGGCTCGGTTGTTGATCGTAACGAGTTTGTCGCTGATATTTTTGTCAAACCTGCTCGGTCTATTAACTTTATTTCTCTAAATTTCATCGCCACGAAAACTGGTGTTGCATTTAGTGAAGTAGTTGGGGCATAGGAGGAAACATGGCAAACATAAATGACTTTAAAGCAGTACTAAAAGGTGGTGGAGCTCGTGCTAATCAGTTTCAGGTAACAATGCCTTTCCCCGGCTTTGCAGCTGTGGGTGGTGAGACAAGAACTATGTCTTATCTATGTCAAGCAACTAATTTGCCTGGCATGACACTAGGTGAAGTTGATGTCAAGTTTCGTGGTCGTTCTCTGTATATTGCAGGAGAAAGAACTTTTGAAAATTGGACAACAACTATCATGAATGATACTGATTTTATGCTTCGTAATGCATTTGAAAGATGGATGAATGCTATTAATTCTATGTCAGATAACAGCGGATTGGAAAATCCAGCTGATTATATGGTAGATGCATTTGTTGATCAATTAGATCGTGCGGGTCAGGTTATTAAATCTTATACATTTAGAGGTTTGTGGCCACTAACCATTGCAAATATTGATGTAGCATATGAAACAAATGATGCTATAGAAACATTTGATGTAACATATCGTTATCAATTTTTTGAGACAAATACTACAACTTAATAATTCGTATAAATATTTACATTGATAAATTGAATACGGAGTATTATGGCACAATTATTTGGCTTTCAAATAACCAGAGCAAAGGACAAGGGAGAACAAGCATCATTTGTTCTCCCAGATCCCGAATCTGGAGCTACAACCACGGCTGGATTCTACAGCGAATTTCTCGATATAGAAGGACAAACTAAGTCCGAATCAGATCTTATTCGTAGGTATCGGTCTACCTCAGAACATCCAGAATGTGATTTAGCTATTGAAGATATTATTAACGAATCTATAAATATTGATGAGAATAGACAGGCCGTATCTATTAATACTGATAATTTACCCTATTCTTCAAAAATTAAAAGAAGAATTAGGAATGAATTTTCACAAGTATTAAAGTTATTAGATTTTACTAATAAAGCTCATGATGTTTTTAGAAGATGGTATATAGATGGAAGGATTTATTTTCATAAAATTATAGATGAAGATGATCCACAAAAAGGAATACAAGAATTAAGATATATTGATGCTTTAAAGATTAAACGAATTCGTAAAATCGAAAAAGCAGAAACAAAGAAAAAATCCCCTACACTTAAAGTAATAGATGATTATTACTTATATAATGAGAGTGGGGTACATACTGCAAATACTGGTTCTTCTGGGCCAGTAGGGACTGCTATTAAAATTACAGCAGATGCAATCGCAATGTGTGCATCGGGATTATTTGATCCCACGAAAGCATTAGTGTTATCGTATTTACATAAAGCTATCAAGCCTGTCAATCAACTTAGAATGATTGAGGATGCGGTAGTGATTTATCGTATTTCACGAGCACCAGAACGAAGAATTTTTTATATAGATGTTGGTAATTTACCTAAAGTAAAGGCAGAACAATATCTAAAAGATGTCATGAATCGTTACCGAAATAAGTTGGTGTACAATGCATCAACTGGTGAGATTCGGGATGACAGACAACAAATGAGTATGTTAGAGGATTTCTGGTTGCCCCGTAGAGAAGGAGGTAGAGGTACAGAAATTACTACATTGCCAGGAGGACAGAATTTAGGAGAGATAGATGATATTGTCTATTTCCAGAAAAAGTTATATCGGTCTTTAAATATTCCTGTTAGTCGGTTAGAAACTGACACAGGATTTAGTTTAGGTCGAGGTGCAGAGATTACAAGAGATGAAGTAAAGTTTACTAAATTTGTTCATAAATTAAGAAATAAATTTAATCATTTATTTAATGATCTTCTTAGAACACAATTAATACTTAAAGGTGTAATTGCAGAAGAAGATTGGCAAGAAATTCAAGAAAATCTTACATATAGTTATATGAAAGATGGTCATTATGCAGAAATGAGAGATATGGATGTATTGCGTGAGCGTTTAGATATTCTAAATAGTATGGAGCCCTATATAGGAGATTGGTTTTCTAAAGAATATGTTCAAAAACACGTTTTCCGTATGACTCAAGTTGAAATTGAAAAAATGGATAGACAAATTAATAATGAACCAGAACCAGATGATCATGAACCAATGGATAATCCAATGGATAAGGATGGGCCTAAATCAGGGCCTGCATTTTAACATTTAATAGAGATAAATTATGAGCGAAATACCAAATATGATTTCAGCGTTAGTTGATGATAATAAAATAGATGCAGAAACACATTTTAAAAGTTCAATGGCACAAAAAATTGGGTCTGCATTAGATTTAAAAAGAGTAGAAGTGGCAAATTCTTTAGTAAAAGGTCAACTTAATACCTCACAACCAGAGGATTCTACTGATGAAGAAGTTTAAAGAATTTAATACATGGGTCGTAGAGAAGGATGAACATAAAAAATCATCCACTTACAAAAAACTTACACCTAAGATGAAAAAGGCGGTAGATGATGTCTTTATCACATTGGAAAAAAACCCAAGCGATTTTTTAGGTACATTTGAAAAAAATGTAGAAAAAGTTGCAAAAAAACATGGTGTAAAAGTTAAAGATATTATGGGTTATTTTGATAAAGAAATGCTTACAATTTAGGATAAACTATGGCAAATTCAATTATAAACTCAAATCAGAGAAGTGTTCTTCACATAGACACTACTGATGGAGCAATAACATTAGCCGAACTTAAAGGTGCTAATGAGGACACACCTACTAAAGCACATATTGTCGATATTTACTGGCAAACTGCGGGTTCAGTCGCAATAGATAGGGGTGGTACTGCTGTTCATACTTTTACAGGAACAGGACATTGGAATTTATCACAAAGTGGTTGTGAATTAAGAGGAACACAAACAGCAGATATTGGTATTACAATAACTGGTGCTTCTTATGCAATCATTGTTGTACATAAATCATACGAGAAACAATAAGGGGTATAAATGAAACTAATTACAGAAATGTATGATGATTTTGAAGTTCTTACTGAAGGTAAGGGTGGAAAAGATCTAAAAATTAAAGGGGTTTTCATGCAGGCCGAGACTAAAAATAGAAATGGTCGAATGTACCCTATAAGTATTTTATCGAAAGAAGTTAAACGATATAATAAGGAACTTGTTGAAAAGAAACGTGCTTTTGGGGAATTAGGACATCCTGAGGGCCCAACAGTCAATCTAGACAGGGTTTCTCATTTAATCGAAGAACTTTATCCTGAAGGTAATAATATCATCGGGAAAGCAAAGATTCTTGACACACCAAATGGTAAAATTGTCAAGGAACTTTTAAATGCGGGTGCGAAACTTGGAGTCTCTAGTAGAGGAATGGGAACACTTGAAAAGAGGGGTCAAACTAACGTAGTTAAAGACGATTTTTATCTTGCAACAGCAGGAGATATTGTCGCTGATCCGTCTGCACCAGAAGCGTTTGTGGAAGGAATAATGGAAGGGAAAGAATGGATTTGGGATAACGGAGTACTCAGAGAGTCCGAAGTTGCCCGTATTCAGAGAGTCGCTTCTGCAAATAAAACGGCAAAAGCCTTTGAAATGTTCCTTTCAAAACTCTAATTTTATAAATATAATTAATCAAAAACTTTACAAGGAGACTTAAAATGTCTGAAGAACTCAATAAAGAAATGGAAGAATTGGAAGATGAGATCGAAGAAGCAACAGCAAAACCCACAGGGGCGTCTGCTAAAGAGCCTGGTGCATCTAATCCAAGTTCCGTTAAATTAAAGCAGGAGAAAGAAAATATGGAAAAAACCAAAACTCCTGGCAAAGCATCTGACCCTAAATCAACTAAGGGAATAGTAAAACCAGTTATTCACGCTGAAGATGCAGAAGAAGAAGAAGAAGAAGTGAAAGCAAAATCTGAATCCGATGAGGAAGAAGAAGAAGTTAAAAAGGAAGAAAAATCAACTCCTAAACTCAAATCAGAAATTATGCAAGGACTTGTTGACCACATTAAGGGTCTGAAAAAAGAAGATCTTGCAAAATTGTATGGTACTCATGTTCTAGGTGAAACTGAACAAGATGAGGGTTATGAGGAAGAAGAAGAAGATGAGGAAGCTTCCAAAGTTAAGAAAGAAGATATTGACCAAGTTGTTGATGCATTAGATGTCTCAGGAGATGTTGAAGCATTAGTTCAAGGTGAAGAAGAACTTTCTGAAGAATTTAAAACAAAAGCCGCAACAATCTTTGAAAGTGCGATCAAATCTAAGGTTCGTGCTGAATTAGAAAAGATTCATCAAGCAAATGAAGAATCTAGTAAGAAGGTTGCAGAAGAAACAATGTCAAGTGTTGTTGAGAAAGTTGATGACTACTTGAATTATGTTGTCGAACAATGGATGACTGATAACGAACTTGCTATTGAGCGTGGACTCAAAGGTGAGATCGCAGAAGATTTCATAAGTGGTCTGAAAGGATTATTTGAAGATCACTATATCGATGTTCCAGATGAGAAGTATGACATTCTGGAGGCCAATTTGACTAAGATAGAAGAATTGGAAGAAAAATTAAACAAGCAGATGGAAGAAAATGTCCAGTTAAGAAAAGCAAAAGGTGAACTTGTAAAAGAATCACTTATTGCCGATGTTGCTGATGGGATGACTGATACTGAAACTGAGAAGTTCCAAAGTCTGGTTGATGATGTTGAGTTTTCCGATGAAGAATCTTACACAGAGAAACTTCAGACGATTAAGGAAAGCTATTTTGGTTCTGGTGAAGTAAAAGCTCAAGATGAGACTCTTACTGAAGAAGGATCAACGGAAGAAGCTCCACAAGAATATTCTGGTGATATGGCAAAATATATGTCTGTAATATCTAAGGATAAACAAAGAGCTCAAAAATAATATCTGAAAAACTTTAAAGGAGTAATTTATGTATAATTCAGAGCAACTCCAAGAGAAGTGGCAACCAGTATTGAATCATCCAGATCTACCACAGATCACAGATGCATACAAACGTGCGGTTACCGCAGTTATCTTGGAAAACCAAGAAAAAGAACTCAAAGAGTCCAAACAGTTTTTGTCTGAGGCAGAGATGTCCACGGCAGATGCAGTGGCCAACTGGGATCCAGTACTTATCTCTTTAGTTCGTAGGTCTATGCCTAATTTGATGGCATATGATATTTGTGGTGTGCAACCAATGAGTGGCCCCACAGGACTTATTTTTGCAATGAAAGCAAGAATGGGTGAAGGTGCAACTGGTACAGCCGAAGCACTTTTTGATGAAGCAGATACGGCTGATTCAAACGTAACACTAACTGGATCACAAGCTGGTGCAGAACCTGGCGTACTGAATGATTCAGGTGCAACAGCATCAGCAACTACAGCTGGTACTATTCCTGACATTTGGGGTGTAAACACCGCTGGTGATTACAACGTAAAAGGTGCAGACTTGACTGCCACAGGTGAAACTTATGGTTCATCTGGTGTAGAATTCCAAGACATGGGATTCACCATTGAGAAAGCAACTGTTACCGCAAGGACACGTGCCCTGCGTGCGGCTTACACAATGGAACTCGCACAAGACTTGAAAGCAATTCATGGTCTTGATGCAGAATCAGAGTTGTCAAACATTCTTAGCACAGAAATTCTTGCTGAGATCAATCGTGAGGTAGTTCGTACTATCTACATCACAGCAAAAGAAGGATGTCAAACATCTGCTGATGCTGGTATCTTCAACTTAGACACAGACTCTAATGGTCGTTGGTCAGTTGAAAAATTCAAAGGTCTGATGTTCCAAATCGAGCGTGATTGTAACGATATTGGAATTCTGACTCGTAGAGGAAAAGGTAACATTCTAGTATGTTCCGCTGATGTTGCATCTGCCCTTTCAATGGCTGGTGTTCTTGATGTTGGTGGTGGAGCCAATGGTTCTGGTAACATGAATGTTGACCCAAGTCCTGAAGGAAGTACCTTCGCAGGAACAATCAATGGTAGAATTAAGGTCTTTGTTGATCCTTATAACTCCGTTGTAAGTGCAAGTGCTGCTAATAACTGGTATGTTGCTGGTTATCGTGGATCTAATGCTTACGATGCAGGATTGTTCTATTGCCCATACGTTCCGTTACAAATGGTTCGTGCGGTTTCGGAATCAACTTTCCAACCAAGAATTGCATTCAAGACACGTTATGGAATGGCAGTTAATCCGATGTCTGAGACATCTGCTGCAATTTCAGCTGCGTCACAACCTTTCTCCGCGTCTAGTAACACCTACTACCGCAGAGTTCGTGTAAGTAACTTGATGTAATCACATCTTAGAGGGGAAGAAATTCCCCTCTATCCCCTTTATTATAAATCAACCTAAACAGAGAAATTTTTATGTTAGAACAAATCTCAGGGTGGATTAAACAAGTAACAAACATAGGATTAGGGCTTATTGCTCTAGGTGTTGTTCTCCAAATTTTATTTGGTGCAGCAGTTCCATTCTTAGGTTTGGATGTAGTCGGTTCAGTCGTAACACTTGTAAAAGCGTTAGGATCTGAAGGACTTGTAGGTTTAGTCGCCATATGGGTGCTTTGGGGAATATACTCAAAACCCTAATTTATTAATATAGGGGGGGATGGATTCTCCCCTATTTCCTTCCTTATAAATACTAGAGATAACAACGATTAGATTTTTATAATTATGGCAGATCCTAGTACAACTCAACCCACAGTATTCGATTATGCAACTGGAACTCAATGGAGACTTGCATTTAATCGCCTTCCCAAAATGACATGGTTTTGTACCGCCGCAACTGTGCCTGGTGTAACACTAGGAGAAGCACAATATGCTACACCTATGAATGAGATAACACTTGCAGGAGATAAACTTACATTTGAAACACTAAATGTAACTTTTATAGTAGATGAAGAACTTCATAATTATAGAGAAATATGGAATTGGTTAGTAGGTATAAGTGCGCCTGTTAATCATGAACAATGGGTTACTGAATTATATAAAGGTGATGGTTTAGTGTCAAAATTTGGTACAGATGATGCTGACCCTAGAACCAAAGATACATATACAGAAACAAATTTATATTCAGATTCAACATTAATAATATATAATTCTAAGAATATACCAAAAGTAGAAGTTAAATTCAAAAATATGTTTCCTACAAGTTTATCATCATTAGAATATTCACAAGAACTGACAGATGTGGAATATTTTAAAGCCTCAGCAACTTTTAGGTATCTTTATTATGAATTTGCAACTGTAACGTGATAAATACTCACAAGTAGCCTAAACATAAAAATTAATTAAAGTGAGTCCACTTGATTAGGCTGTGTGACAATATAGCTCTAATGTTTAGGCTACACTTTATTAGACTTGACATTTTCATTTTTATATGTTATTATGAGTATGTCGAATTTGAATCTATAGAATAATAGTTATGACTTTATCAGAAATACAAGAAATGGTCAGAAAAGACCTAAAAATCAATGATCTTGAATTAGACATAGAATCTTTACGAATCCCTTCTTTACATTCCAAATATCTACAATTACTTACAGAACATTCCCTTCTTTTGAAAAAGACTCAGGGAGAACTTAATGTTCTTAAAAGAGATAAATGGATATTTTATACAGGGAAAGCTACAGATGAAATATATAAAGAGAAAGGTTCTTTTGATGTTAAGTTAAATACTAAAGATGACCAAAAAACCTTTATTGAAGCGGATAAAGAATATCGGGAATTAAAAGGAAAAGTTGAATATTATGAATCTGTAGTGGAATATCTACAGGAAATAGTGAGATCAGTAAGTAATCGTTCTTTTCAAATAAAAAATGCTATTGAATGGAGAAAATTCGAAGCAGGAATTTAAGGTGAAAAATGGTATATCCGCCTTTACTGAACCATATATTATTCTTACACCCTCTAATACTACTATAATTGATTGGGTTGTAAATATAGAAAAAAAATGGGAAAAGGGAAATAAGGGAGAAGTAAACTATAGACAATGTGATGTTGCATGGTTAGATTCTTCTGATGAAATACAAAAAGAATTATTAATAGCCGCATCTACTGCAAATAAAAAAGCAAATTGGTTTTTTGATATAAAAAGAATAGAACCACTTCAATATACTGTTTACAATAAGGGAGAATATTTTGATTGGCATATGGATATAGACCAATATGATTTTAGTGGTGAGTATAAAGGTTTAAGAAAATTGTCCATGACTATGTTTTTGAATGATGATTTTGAAGGTGGAAATCTTCAATTAGAAGCAGGCCCTCCTAATGTGAGAAATAGAATTATAAATATGCAATCACAAATTGGAACAATGATATTTTTTCCATCAACAATGTGGCATAGGGTTACACCAATAGTTAAAGGTGTAAGAAAAACATTAGTAGTTTGGTTTCTCTCAGATTATGGTTGATATTAGTATCTACAAGAAGAATGATGTATTTCTTCAAGTAGTATGTGAAAGAAGTATAGCAAAAGAATTAAACGAATATTTCAGTTTTGAAGTGCCTGGTGCAAAGT
>VTLG01017238.1_pt1 | contig 10682 bp, 14 predicted proteins | sample 4694571 | NCBI WGS metagenome assembly VTLG01 (sample SAMN12604809, study PRJNA352737) | marine metagenome | biome: ENVO:00000447; feature: ENVO:00000209|ENVO:00000569|ENVO:01000036; material: ENVO:00002151; isolation source: viral sequences binned using virsorter ... | reverse complement strand
AATATTTAAATGCAGAGCTTCAGTCCGTAATATTAAAGGGACCACAATATGATGGTGGAAAGCAAGAAAGAACAGAAGCGAACTTGTCAGCAATGCAAAAATTATCATTTGAAATATGTAAATATTATGGTGGTGATTTTAATCTTGATGATTTTAATAATTGTTATGATATAATTAAAAAATATGATGTTAAGGAGGGCAAATAAGATGAGTAATTACACGCAAGAAATTAAAGGGTTGAGCTTGTTATATCATATGATGACACGCTTTAAAATGACTTATGATGAAGCTATTGATGAGATGGAAAGACACAACCAAGATATGACGTTCATTGTTGATTTGGGGATTGATAAAAACTATATAATAAAAAATAAGGAGGTGAAATAAGATGAGTAATAAAAAATATAATAAATCTGATGAACTCGCTAAAATAAAAGAAGCTAAAAAAAATGGCGAAATATATATCAGTCCACTTATATATGGTGATAATGCTTTAGTATTACAAACTATATTAAATAATATTAACTTAAATCATAAAGGGGGTTCAAATGTTAAGTAGAAAGTATTATGAATTAATCGCACAATGTATTAAAGATAATTCTGTTGAACTACAAGATGAAACTATTGATGATGGAGAAATTAAAGTATATATTAATAGAGTTGGCTTAATATGTGACTTAATGGATGCATTTAACAGAGACAATGACAATTTCAATGGAAATAGGTTTGTTGATGCTTGTGCGTTAGATGATAAAGATGATGTACTAGAGGAAAGTTATAGATAAATAATAATAATAAATAAATGAAGGATAAGAAGCGCGCCACATTAGGCGCGTTTTTTATTTGTGTTTGATTACCTTTCTAATAAATAATATTTAGATTGTATCAGAATTATAATTAAATCTCTAATTGCAACGAAAAATTCAACCCCCCACGAGAATCCTAACGTAAATTTAGGGGGGAGGGGGCCATAAAGAAATACCCACACACATTCTAATGGTATTTTTCGAGTTTTTGACTTAACTTTTTTTTTATTATTAATTTTTTTTTACTCTAGAGATATATCCTTAGTGTTATCTCTATATAGTATCTCTATAGAGATATTAATATAATCAAATAAATCAATTATGCAAGCATTTTTTATTTTGAAAAATTTTTTGTATATTTTGCTATGGACTTAAAAGTAATCAAGGGAAATAATCACTATTTATATGATGATATAACTGAATATAAAGCACTAGGGCCTGGCCAGCCTATTGTTGGTAATTGGCGACATGGTGATGAAGGTGATTGGGTTGAAACAGATGATGGATATATTTGTCAGATATTAAAGAAAAGTATGATTAGTCATCCTAACTATAAACAATTGCGTACAATGATACGTACGGTTTGCGGTTCATTTATTGTGGAACAAAAAACACATAGAATGAATGGTGAAGGCGGGGTGGTTGAAAACATTTATACCTTTTCTGGCAATTATAAAGCGATATATTCAAGGTCTAAAGACAGAAAACTAAATAATCGTGAATTTTTGTTCGCTAGGTATGTGGCTTCGGGTGATGATGCAATATCAGCATACAAAAAAGCCTACCCAAAGGCGGAAGATAAACGATATATACAAAAAAAATCAAATATTTTACTACAAAAAGAGGAAATTCGTACAATGGTTAAAGAAGAAATCAAAAAGATATTAGAAGACGAAGGTGTATCGCCTGAGTGGATTATAGGGCAATATAAAATGATAGCAGAGGTATCCGACAGGGACGCAAATCGGCTTCGCTCGCTCGAATCGCTCGCAAAAATAGCGGGGCTATTTGATACAGACCAAAAACAAGAACAATTAACCGTATTTCAAGGATTTACACCACAACAACTGGAGGCTTTGCAAGGTGGAAAAGAAACGAAAGTATTGGCACACGCAGAAAAATCCAAAGAATGATGAGGACTGTTGTCCTGTATGCGATAAAGATTTATACTGGGATGAAAATACCACACAAAGAGTAGGTGTATTGGATAAAAACAACAATGTGGAAGGCTGGATGTGCCCACATTGCAACTCGCTATTTGATTTAGACGAAAATTTAACGTATATTAGCCTACCGAATATTGAACTAGGAAAGGCATAAATGCAAACAACAATTGAAATTACATATTTATCAGCTCTGGATGAAGTCTCTGTATCCAACTTACCTATCCCCCTAAGTTACTCGTGTAGTGAAACGTCTAAATTATCTGGAGCTGATATTATTTATACAGGAGAAAATAATGAATAATGAAGAAAGTTTGATAAATGCTTTAATAGATATGTTAAAACCTAAAGCACATGATAATATTAATTCCTTAATTCAAAATAATCAAAATATACCTGAACAAAAAATTGGGCCAATACCTAAAGGAGGTTTATCACAACAAGCTTTACTTGAAATGATAATGCCATTTGGTGCTATGGGAAGAGTTGCTAAAACAGTTCCTAAAATTGGAAGAGGAATAATAGAAGCATCAAAAGGTATGAGAAGAAGAGGGGTTGAAAATCAAACTTTAAAACAATTATCAAAAGATACTAGATTAAAAGGCCCTGAATATGATGCAGGAGATGATTTTTTCAAAAGAACTATAAGAAATTTATTTGAATCAATGGAAGGTAAAGAGTTTTAGTGAATATTGATGATATTTATACTCCAGAAAAAAAAGGAAAAGCTTATGAAAAAGCAAACTATAATCCATTGTTAGATGAACTTATACAAAATATTGATGAAGGAGGTGAAAGGCCTGATTTTATGCAAATGATAAGAATGATTGAATCTAATGATGAGCATGAAGCAAAAGCCAGTACACTTCATGGAGATGAATATTCAGCTAAAGGGGTGTATCAATTTACTAATGCTACTGTAAAAAGAGCAAAACAAAGAGCTTTAAATTTAGGTATTGACCAAGGATTTGTTAGTACAATACCAAATGACCCTACAATGTGGAATGATAAAGAAGCTGATGTTATGTTTTTAGCAAATATGTTTGCAGCCACAATGAAAGAAAAAGGATTGGTTGATAATTTGCTTGAAAAAGCATTTGCTGGAGATAGACAAGCAATGCAAGATTTGTATTACAAAGTTCATCATACAGGTTCAAAAGAAGATAAATATTACGATAATACAAAAGCTAGAGTTGAGCAATTTATGCCATTGGAGATATAATGAAAAAAACATGAGTAGACGTATGGGCATCGGAGATACCCGTTAAAAATAATAATGATAAAATAAAAACTTATTCTAGAGGTGGCAAAACTGCAGCATGGCAAAGAAGTGAAGGCAAAGACCCAAAAGGTGGTTTAAATCAAAAAGGTGTTGATTCATATAAAAGAGAAAATCCTGGTTCTAATTTACAAACTGCTGTTACTACTAAACCATCAAAACTTAAAAAAGGCAGTAAAGATGCAAAACGTAGAAAATCTTTTTGTGCTAGAATGAAAGGTATGCGTAGCAGACAAAAGCCTAGTAATAATACAGGTAAAGATAGATTATCGTTGTCGTTAAAAAAATGGAATTGTTAATAATTGGCTAATTTAAATCTAAACGGTGATGTATCTCAAAATGAAAAAATATTGGAGATGGCATATAACGACCTTATTGTTTTTGGTAAATTATTTTCTCCACAAGATTTTTTAGCCTCTGCAACACCAAATTTTCATGTTAATGTAGGAAAATTATTATTAAATAGAAATATTCAACAATTGGCACTTGTTTTGCCTCGTGACCACGCAAAGTCAACTTTAGCAGCATGTGCTGTATTACATAGGTTTTTATTTGCGAAAAAAGAAAGCCCAGAATTTATCGCTTGGGTTGGCGAGGCACAAGACCAGGCTATTGATAACCTTAATTGGATATCAACACATATATACGAAAACCCTGCAATACATTATTATTTTGGTGATTTGCAAGGAGATAAATGGACTAAAAACGAAATTGTATTAAAAAATAATTGTAGAATGATTGCTAAAGGGGCTTCTCAAAGATTAAGGGGTAAAAAACAATTATCTACAAGATATACTGGAATAATACTAGATGACTTTGAATCAGAATTAAATACAAAAACACCTGAAGCAAGACAACAAATAAAAAACTGGGTAACTGCTGCAGTATATCCAGCGATTGATTTTGATAAAGGTGGATTTTTATGGTGTAATGGAACAATAGTGCATTATGATTCATTTCTTAATGGACTTGTAAAAAACTACCAAGCAGCACAAAAAACAGGAGAAGATTACTCTTGGACTATTGAAACACATAAAGCAATAAGAGATGATGGCACTCCTTTATGGCCTTCAAGATGGCCTATGAAAAAAATTGAGGAAAGAAAACAATTTTATATTGATTCTGGAACTCCTAGTAAGTTTTATCAAGAATATATGAATCAGGCTAAATCTCCTGAAGACCAAATATTTAATGAAGAAGATATAACGGAAAATTTTTACAAAGGCAATATTAAGTTCGATGAAGCATGTGATTCTTGGTATATTAAACTAGATGATGGGAGAACTGAATATGTCAATATTTACATGGGTGTTGACCCTGCTTCAACGCTTAGTATTAGGAACGATTATAGTGTTATCATGGTCATTGGTGTTACTTCTGAATACGATTATTATGTTATCGAATATTGGAGAAAACGAGTATTACCGATGGACTGTGCCGACCAAATATTTAAAATTGCAGAACGATATAAAAAAATTAAAAGAATAAACATTGAAACAATATCATATCAAGAAATGCTTAGAGATTATGTATATAAAAGAAGTAAAAAAGAAGGTAAGTTTTTGCCTGGTATAGAAAAAGGTATTAAGGGATATGGTAATCAAAAAAAGAAAGACAGGTTGTTTGAAGGTTTGCAACCCATGTTTAAAGCTGGTGCTGTGCATTTAAAAAAAGATATGCATGAATTTATTGGCGAATTACTTGATTTTCCAAAAGGAAGTCATGATGACACAATTGATGCATTTTGGTTATCAACACAATATGCTAAAGGAAATAAAAAAGCTGGAACTGTAAAAAAAGAAAAACATGGAGATTTATATAGAAAACCTAAAAAAAGGTATAATTGGATAACAGGAGCAAGGTATTGATTTATATTATAAATATATCTTATATTAATAGTTATGATTAAGACTGATAAAAACGTGCAACATATTAAAGATTTGTGGCGAAGATGGTATGACGCTAGAAAGGAATGGGAAAATCATGCAAGAGAAGATGTTGATTTTTATTTAGGAAATCATTACTCAGCAGGAGAAAAAGATGAACTTGATTCAAGAAATCAAACATCTGTACCAATGGATAGGCTTTATTCTGCTATTGAGCAATTTAAAGCTATAATAACTTCAAAGACTCCTAAGTTTTCAGCAGTACCAAGAGAAGATTCTGATAGTGATTTAGCTAATGTTTGGAAAGTTATACTTGAATATATATGGGATATATCTGATGGTAATGAAACATTTAAACAAGTTGTTCATGATTATGCTGTAACAGGTCTTGGTTATTTTTATGCATATGTAGATAGAGAAGCGGATTATGGAAGAGGTGAAGTTAAATTTACTTATGTTGACCCATTTAGAGTAGTTGTTGACCCAAATTCAAGAAATAGATGGTTTGATGATGCTGCTGGAATGATGTTATCAACTATATTTACAAAATTTCAATTACTTGATTTATATCCTCAATTAAAAGAGGTTAATGAAGAATCAGGAAAAATGTTAATTGATGAGATTGAGGGGTTTTATGAAGATGAAACTTATCCATCTGCATCAAATCAAAGAGTTAAGGGGTCGTTTACTCCTGACTATATTAAAGATTTAGATAAAGGAGAAGGTTCTGAAAAATACCAATTAATAGAATACTTTTCTAAAGTTAAAGTTCCATATTATAGAATATTTAACACTCAAGATGGAAGTGAAAGAATATTAGATATGGGTAATATGGAAAAATTTATTCAACAACCAGAAGTTAAAAAAGCTGTTGAAAGAAAGCTTATTGACATAGTAGAAGTTACTCAAACAAGAATTAAATTAACATGCATTATTGGACAAGTTGTATTATACGAACATGTTTTAAATACAGATAAATATCCAATTGTTCCAGTTCCTAATATTTGGACAAATACACCATATCCAATGAGCGATGTTAGAAAAAATAAAGATTTTCAAAGATATTTAAATAGAGTAATGTCGCTTATTACATCACATGCACAATCATCTGCTGGATTAAAATTGCTTATTCCACAGGGAAGTGTTGATGATGTTGAAGAACTTGAAAGAGATTGGGCAAATCCTAATGCAACAATTGAATATGACCCGTCATTTGGAGAGCCGCATTTTCCTCAACCATCGCCATTATCTAATTCAATATTAAATTTACCTCCAATGATTGAAAAATATATTGATTTAAATATGGGTATATTTGAAATGATGCAAGGAAATACAGAGGCTGCTCCTACAACATCATCTGCTACTATGATGCTTGAAGATTTTGGACAAAGACGAAGTAAGTCAAAATTAAGAGATGTTGAAGGAAGTTTAAAAAGGCTAGGACAAGTTTTATATAATTTTGCAAAAGGGCATTACAATTTTCAAAAAACATTTAGAATTGCTCAACCTAATAATGATATGTCTGAATATATGGTTAATGTATATGATGATAAGTCACAAGAATTACAAGCAATGCATAATGACTTAACAATAGGACAATATGATATTAAAGTTATAGGAAATTCTACCATGCCTACAAATAGATGGGGCGAATGGTCAGTTTATATGGAAGCTTATAAAATGGGACTTATTGATAGAACTGAAGCATTAAAGAAAACAGATATATTTGATAAAGAAGGGGTATTACAAAGAATGGATTTAATACAGCAATTACAACAACAATTGCAAGGTGCACAAGAACAAATTAAAAGTCTATCGGGCGATTTACAAACAGCTCATAGAGAATCTATACAGTCAAGAAAAACAACTGAAGTTGAGAAATTTAAAGGAAGACTTAAAGATAAAGAATTAACTGCTAAATATAATAGCAGAGGACAAATTGATAAACTAACTAATGCAGTTAAACTGGAGAACGAGAAATCACGATTGCGTGGTGAAGCTCAGGAAAAACTACAGAGATTGCAGAAAAAAGGAGAGTAATCATGAATGATACATTTGACAATGAAAATCAGAATAATTCTGGTCAACTCAATGATAATGTAGGGCAAGATGTAAGTGGTCAACAGCAAGAGAGTTCTAATGATTGGGAATCACAGGCAAAATATTTTCAATCAGAAAAGGATAAGCTTCATGCTGAAAATCAAACTTTAAAACAATATGAAAAAGTTGGAAGAATGCTAGAATCACGACCTGATATAGTAAAAGAAGTTACTTCTATGTTACAAGGTGGTCAGCCAAGTCAACAAGAACAAATTGTTTTAGATAAAGATGAATTTGACCCATGGGAAGCCTATAATGACCCATCATCTAAATCTTATAAATTCAGACAACAAGAGTTACAAGACTCTATTAACGGAGCAGTTCAAGAAAGTGTTCAAGGGATTCAAAAGCAAGTTGGCATGTCCAACCTTCAAAATGAATTAAAATCTAAAGGTTTAGGCCAAGAAGAAATTAACTCATTTATGGAGTTTGCTGATAAAAATCCTGCTGAATATGGTATTGATGGTGCTATTAATATGTGGAGAGCAGTAACTCAAGGTTCTGAAGCTCAAGGACAAAATCAAGCAAATCCTCTTGATTCTATTCGTCAAAATCAACAAGTTCCACAGCAAGCTGGAATCCTTAATGGACAACAACCTGTGCAAACTAATGAAGATGATAATAGATGGAAAGGTGTGCTTAAAGCGTCCAGAGTGGGCAATAAGATACCGTAAACTAGAATATAAAAAATAAGGAGATGTCGTAATGGCAAATCAAACTGGAACATTATATTCGTATAATGTCGACCAAACTGGAAACAGCGTACCAGCAGCAGTTGGTGCATCGGCCGATTTAAGACGAATACATAACTTTGGCGACAGAGTCGCTGAGTTAGCACCAGAAGAATCTCCATTTTTTGTATATCTTAATAAGGTAGCAAAAGTACCAACTAATGACCCTGTATTCAGGTTTTTAGAAAATCGTTCAAAAATCGACTGGACAAGTAGAAACTTTTTTGTTGATGGAACAACTTTAACAAATGTTACAGCTGATACATCATATAGCATTGTTGTAGATACAGCAGATGAAGCTAAAGTTGATTATCTTGTTAAAGGTATGGTTTTTGCAGTTGAAACAGATAGAAGTCATCAGTCACAAGTAATATTCAGAGTTGAGGGAATTACTCAAAATTCTGCAGATACTACTGTAACTGCTAGATGTATTTCTTTATCTAATTCAGCTAACGATTCAACTAACTATAATGACATTGCAGATGGTGATGAATGTCAAATTATAGGTACTTCTTTTGCTGAAGGTTCAGGTTCGCCTGACGTTTGGTCAAGTCAGCTAGATGATGATTTTGGTTACTGCCAAATATTTAAAACAGCGGCTGAAATGACAAATACAGCAATTGCTACAAATTACAGAGGATATGCAAATGAATGGGACAGAATCTGGAATTTAAAACTAAGAGAACATAAAGTAGATATTGAAAGAGCTATGCTTTTTTCAATGAGAGCAAGAAGCAATAACTTACAATATTCAGAAGGTATAGTAGGACATATATTAGCAAATGCAACAGCAGTTGCATCTGGTAGTGCTTCTTATTCTTCTGGAAATCCTTATATGTTTTCTCAAGCATCAACAGCGGTAACATACGATTCATTATTAAGTGATTTTGAAGTTGTATTTGACCCTGCAAGAGGCGGAAATAAAAGTAAACTAGGATTAGCAAGTAGGCCTGTTATTAGTTATTTTAACAAATTAGCAGGTTTTTCTGATAAATCAATGGCTTTAGCTGCTGATAATAGTGCTAGATATAACTTTAATGCTGCACAACGTGATGGTGCTTTTGGTCATTCAATAATGCAAGTAAACACAGTACATGGAGATTTATCTATGATTGCAGAACCTATGTTTAGAGGTATTGCAAGTGGTTATTTAGCATTGGTTGATTTAGACCATGTTGCTTACAGACCTTTGGTCGGAAATGGTCTTAATCGTGATACTCATATTATCACAAACGTACAACAAGCAGACGAGGATTTAAGAAAAGACATGATTCTTACAGAAGCAGGTCTTGAGATTACAATCCCTGAAACTCATGCGTTGTATTCGTTTGATAACCTATAAGGAGGAATATTATGAGAAGTGACGTATTAAATGCAAATAGTAGCTCTCTAGGAGAGGTTAAGTTAAGTGATGGTTACAAACTAACAGAATACTCATGCACAATAACAGTTGCAAATGGTGCTACAACAGGAAAAGAGTCGGCAATAAGTATGCCTGCTCATTTTGTTCCTACTTGGGTTGCTGTAACTGCTTTGAATGCAAGTACTAATACTACAAATCTTGTAGATGTTGGCAATGATGCTGATACTGATGATTATGTTGATGGTGCTGCATTAGCATGTGGACAAGCTGCTGGTTTTAAAGGAATACTATCATGTAATGGTTTAAGAGGAACAGGCAATGGAGTTGATGGTGGCTTAGCTACAGCAGACGAAATTGAAATTGTTGTAAGTGCTGACCCAGGTGCAGCTACTCTTATTCTTAAGCTTGATTTCTTTGGAATAGCACCAGTATAATAAGCTTTAACGCTTAATAGTTTAATAGAACTATGGGAGTTGTCGATAAAGGGCGACTCCCGAATCTATTAAAAATTTTAATAATAAGAGTACGTTCACGCTCAAGCCAGAGCTTTAAGTACACTCAAATAAGGAGAATAAAATGGCAATAACAGATATACATAAGTATACCGTAGCAGAAAAACTCAACAAAATGGATGTTGATTTAATCGATGTTACAGTAAAACCAGATTTTAATAATGGTGCAGCTATGGCAGCTGGAGATTTTATGTTTCCAATGGTGGAAATACCTAATGCGGTATCAGTTAATGGTGGCACAGCAATATTGCAGTCATGTTGTGCAATAATAGCTGGAGGAGACGGAGATGGAGCAGATACAGGGACATTTGATGTCGTTATAACATCGCACGATTCTACTTCAACAAAACTTCAACATGGTGGAGGAGATATAGAAACAGATGATGATATGGCGAGTGTTACAAGTGCTTTAGCTATAATGGATGGAACATGTGGGTTTTTTTCTATAACAAATGCTTTTGATGCGGGGGTTGTAGCAATTGGAGATAAAAAAAATATTGGAATGGTGTGTAAAGCTGCTGAAAACTCAACAAGTCTATTTGTGTATGGTATAGTACAAAATACAGCTGATTATAATGAAGGTGATATTGTTCTTAGATTAGGTTTTGTAAAAGATTAATGTTTGCATCAAAAAGAATAGCAATAAGCGGAGATGTATTTAGAGATGAACATTCTTTAACATTTGATGGAAGTAATGATTATATTAGTTGTGGAGATGTTTTAGATATAGGAACAGATGATTTTACACTTAGTATTTGGGCAAAAGCCTCTGATTGGGATAGTGTAAATTTAATTTCAAAACATGTAACTGGTAATACTTGGAGGTGGCAAACTGATAATAA
>VTLG01008570.1_pt1 | contig 10682 bp, 14 predicted proteins | sample 4694571 | NCBI WGS metagenome assembly VTLG01 (sample SAMN12604809, study PRJNA352737) | marine metagenome | biome: ENVO:00000447; feature: ENVO:00000209|ENVO:00000569|ENVO:01000036; material: ENVO:00002151; isolation source: viral sequences binned using virsorter ... | reverse complement strand
ATTTGTCTAACATTGCAAGTTGGTCATCGTATCGTGCAACAATGTCTAGTTCTTTTTCAATCTCTTCTAGAATATCTGCATTACCTTCTCCACCGATACCAGCTGCATTTCTAAAATAAACTTCAACATTCATTTTATGTTTTGCAATATGACCTCTTGCATGTTCCTTCATGGCTTCAATCATCTTATCTCTAAATTTCATTATATTTTCTCCTCACATTTAACTACGACACCAGTATTCCATTTATTGGCTTCGATTTCTGCTTCTTCTTTTGTATTAAAAACTTTTGGTTTACCACCTACTGTGGGCCACGAATTTGTATCTGTTTCACAGACATATTCTAGACCTTCATCAAAAGGTTCTATCATCACATTATATTTCATTATTTATTTTGTCCTTTCATTAAGTTTATATTTCCAGATATTGATATACGTTCTTCATCACACTCATAAAATGGATTAACCATGTGATGTAAGGATGATGGAAACATAACCATGTATCCACATATATCTTTCTCCATAGGGTAATTTAAATTTTTAATGTTACCTAAAATATCGGTATATACAAAACTAAAATTTGAAATAGAATCTGTTGAATTAGAATTTTTTGCCAATGGAAGTTCTTTTTGTTCTGCATGACTTGTTGGTACTTTCATCCATATGACAAAACTAAATACACCTGCATGATTGTGTATTGGATTAAACTCATGTTTTTTTTGAAAATTAACCCATAGGGTTTCTAAACCATAAACCCAATCTAGACCTTTAAAAAAATAAGAAATTCTATGTTCTGGAATAAATTTTGATTGATATGTATCAACTATTTGTGGTAAAAAATTATAGAAATTAGTTAGGAGTGGACTTTCTCTATTTAATTCATATGAGGCTTTTATATTACCAGCTAGATTTGGTTTAAAATCTTTTCTCTTTTCTTTTGCCTCATCAATAAGTTTCCAAAAATTATCTATAATGCCTTTTGATAATTGTGTTTCACATACACCTTGATTTGGTAAATTTTTTGTTATTATCTCCATTTTTGTATTGTCCATTATATTATCTTATCTCCAATTTTCTCTGTTCATATATGTTTTAATTATTTCTTGTGTAATACTTTTACCTTTTGTAATTTTTTCAATACCACCAAAACCAGGCGTTGCATTTACTTCAAGAACAAATGGTTGATCTTTTTCTCTATCTTTTGCAGGTAATAAATCTACTCCAACTATATCACCTTTTACTAATTTTGAGACTTTAATTGATGTTTCTATTTCAATATCAGTAAGTTCCATAGATTCTGTTGTGGCACCTAAAGAGGCATTACTTCTAATATCACCATCCATAACATTTCTTTTCATTGCAGCCATTACTTGTCCATTCACAACTAAAACTCTTATGTCATAAGTTATTTTTATATACTCTTGAAGTAATAAATCTATATTTGGTTGTAAAAAATTAATCATTTGAACTGTAGGATGTAAAGAACGAAAACTTTCAGTAATGATAACACCTACACCAGTTTGACTTCCACTAGAAGATTTTAATATTAGTGGGAACTTTAAACTGTTTTCCCTCACGGCTCTCTCTGAATCATCTGAATAAGATAAGGGAACTGTTTTAGGAGTTCTTAGATTATTTGATCTAAATAGTTGGTCACAATAATATTTACTAGAACACAAATTCCAATTTTCTATAGTTGGTATTGTTTTAAAACCCTTTTCTTCTAAAATTTTTATATTATCTACCCACCTACGATTTGCTGTATAACCATAAGTTCCTAAACCTCTAGTTAAAAGTAAAGTATTTTCTGGATTAACTTCAATTGGTTTTTGGTAGTTTGTTTTCCCATCTTCTGTTGGTTTAATTGCTCTACCATCTTTATCAAATTCAAAAGAATTTAAAAAGATTTTTTCATTTTTTTGAGAAATAAAAAATCCAGTATGTTCAACATTAAATATTTCAACACCAAGTTTTTTAGCCGAACTATTAATTAATTCAAATTCTGCTCTTTCTTTTTCACCAACATCACGAACACTTTCTTGTGTATTATTAAATACAACTAACTTATACGGCTCTTCTTTTTGTTCTGTGATAAATGACTTAAAGTTTTCCAAAACTAAACCTCGCGTTTTTTTCCTATATTATATTTAGTTTCAAGTATCCACTCATCTTTTTCTTTGAATGAGATTATTTTAATTTGACTTAGTGGTGCAATTGGATTTGTGTTACCCTTTACATCAACTAAACCCCAATCACTTAATAAGGCTGCAATCCTATTTCTTCTTGCAATATCATTTTCTGATAAGTTAGTATTTTTTCCATCCAGAGCGAACAATTCTTTAAAATGCACTATAAAATACTTACCCTGCTTATGTAATATATGACAGGATTGATATAGTTTTCTTTCTTTTCTGGAGGCTACTCCAATACGAGAAAGGGTTTCTCGTATCTTTAAAAAGTCATCTGGTTCTTTTAGTGTGACTTCAAGCATCTGGTCTTGTGACCAATTAATATTTTCCATTTTTACCACCTTTACTCAAGCTATTTTTGATAGCCTTTATCTGTTCATCACTAAGTATATTAAGAGCAGATTTAGCTTTCTCATTTGAGTATCCATAATACTCTTTAACATACTCTAGGTTTGTTTTCTTACTCACCTTCATCCACGGCGTATATCTTTTCCGTGACCTTATACTATTTAGGAAAAAGTCGAATTGTAACTTGTGGTCTAGATGGTTATGAACATTCATTTCATTCACAAGCATGATGGTATCTGTAAAGGGTGCAAGACACTTATTGACAATAAATGATGGATATTTCTTTTCCCACATTTCATCATCTGTATCCATAAGATTTACTTTTTTGTGATTTATTGCATTTAGATAATCTTTTAATTCATATGTCATTTGAACTTCACCTGCCCCATTATCTCTGTCATACATGCAAGAAGATTTATTTCTTGGTCTGAAACAAAAGCAGATTTATACTGATAATCAGCAATAATAACAACAGCATGGGGAATAGTAGAACCATCAATATAATCATACAAATTATCATATATGCGACGAAAAATACGAACAGGGTCATTGTCCAAATTTTGTACAATCCATTTACGAACATTTGTAAACTCCTTTTCTCTTAAAGAATGCATAAGTTCTTTGATATTAGAGTCAGATATATTAACCAAGATACCAGAGTCTATTTGGCCAGATGCAGAATATCTTTGAAGTTCATTTAAAACTCTACGCCAATCTGGAAAGAATTTATTAAGAAGTTCGGCCACAGCCTTCACATCAAACTTGATACTCTCCTCACCTAAAATAGTTTGAACTCTACTAAAAAACTCCTGTGCAAGTTTTGGTTTTTGTTCTTTTGGTATGATAAAATCAACAATACTACAACGAGAATGTAGTGGTGGTATCAATCTATTTTTATAATTACAAGTTAGAATAAATCCACAGTTCTTATGAAACTCTTCCATAAAACCACGAAGGGCTGGTTGAGTAGATTGTGCATTTAAATAATCTGCCTCATCTAAAATAATATACTTACGTCCACCTTCAAGTGAAACTGTAGATGCAAAGTTCTTAATCTTAGTTCTAAGAATATCAATACCAGACTCCTCAGAACCATTTATCATCATATACGTTGCACCTATCTCATCTAACATGGCTTTGGCCACAGTAGTTTTACCTACGCCTGGGCCACCAGATAAAATTAGATTTGGTATATGTTTGTCTTTTACAAACTCAGAGAATGTATTCTTTAAGTCTTCTGGTAAAACACACTCGTCAATACTTCTTGGCCGATACTTCTCGACCCATAAAAATGTTTCCATAATATAATTCCTTCAATCATTTTTTATTCATAAACTCTCTACCCCAATCTGCAACATCAAAAAAATTAAACCATCCTGTGGCAATATACTTATGTTCAGTAGGTGAGGTTATACCCCTATGTATGTGTGTGAAGTCTGTTGGCCATATAACTGTTTTACCCTTCACTGCTTTTACTTTCATTTGTTGAAAATGGAACTCTGTTTCTCCACCATCATTCACATCATTCAGATATGTCATAAACACCAATGCCCTCTGGTGAGATTGATAAACACTTCTCTCACAATGCCAATCAAAAAACCCTTCATTTGGTGCATAATGTTGTAGCATTATTGGTTCTTTCATAGTCAGTTTCAAAAAATTTTCTATACCAAGATCTTTCATATATCTATTAGCCATTGCAAATAATTTTTCCACATACATGAGTGCGATAGGATTTTGTGAACCCATGTATATCGGTACATCTGTAGACACTTTACCTTTACCTTGACCAAGTGCAGTTGAACCTCTAGACTTATACTCCATATTATTATCATGGTAATCTATTAATTTATCACAAATTGATAGATCCTTTAGCATAGTTTCTTGTATAAATGTTTTCATTATGCAGAGTAAGTTGACTCTGGTTCAAGTGCTATCCAATATTCAACAGCTGAACTTTTGTTTGTGTAGTGACTAATATTCTTTGATGATATTTCTACATCATAAGTTCCATCAAGTAGTTTCATATTTTCTACTTTGAAAAAGAAGTTAAACTCACCATCACCATTAGTATCAACATCAAGAGAATAATTATTTGCAGTATCATTCTTTTTGTCTTTTACTGTAAGAGAACTACCACTACCATTTTTTTCTAGAACCATATCTGGAGCTCCAATCACTCCTGCAGCTTTCTTGAGTTTAGATAAATCTTCATTACTCATTGTAAAAGTAACTTCTTGAGAAGGCATGGTGATCATCTTACTAGGACTTGTTACAACTGATGGATCAGAATAAAAATATTTCAAAGAATTAGAACTATTATTTTCTTCTCTTATCATAACATGATTTTCTGCAAAATCCAATATTGGATTTGTAAATAAAGACAATGATGCAAGAAACTCATTCAAGTCATATATTGCAACTTCCTGTGGAAATGTTTCTTCCACATCTGCCTTTGCCACAATGTTTTTCATTGCAGACATTGTTGTTATTGTGTTGCCCTCTTTAATCACTAAGTTTTGATTAATAGTAGCAAAGTTCTTCAATACTGAAGTAGTATGATTACTTAATTTCATTTTTCACTTTTCTCCATTTCATTTATATGTAATGCTATTATACCATAATGTATTACCTTTAACAAGTCATTTCTGTCCTTGCCATTCTTTTTTCCATATCTTTGTGCATATTTTAATATGTTACCGATACAAAACCCTTCACCATGACCACTATCTATGATAAACTCTGTTGCCTGAAATTTATTGTGTGAGTAATGTTTATCATAAGTTGAGTCAATATAAGCCTTTAATTCTTTTAAAGACTTTTCTTCATTATATTTGTATTTCATTCAAACTCCATAATTAAAAGATATACTTATTCTTTCTTTCTTACTTCTACAACCATCCACCGAATGTTGCAACCAAGATGGAAAGATTAAAACTTTGCCCGTTTCTGGTTTATAACTTGCCTTTTCTCCAGTAAAATTATTATACTCTTTTAATGGTGGTAAGTAATATGCTATATCATCTGCTCGAAAAAAATTAATATTTCCCATATTCTCGTCTGGAACATCCACATAAAAGACACCACTCATTATTGAAGCTTTGTGGTTATGTAGTGTGTTGTAATCACCATATGAATTAATGTTAGACCAGTAACCTTGTAATTTAAGTTCTGGAACATTTATTTGTTGTGCACAAGTTTTTATTGTTTCATCAAGTTTATCACCAATAACTTTAAAAGATTCTAGAAATTCTCCTCTAGTTTTACTTTGCCAACCGCCATAATTAGTTTTTCTGACACCCTCTGGGTCATTTTTTCTTTCCTCTAATATTGAGTCTTTCATACTAGATATAATCTCCCTCTCACCTTCTGGCAAGTTAGCCTGCCAGATAAGAGTTGGAAACCAAACATGAGCTTTTAATTCCATTATACAGAACCCTCATAGTTTGGATTTATACTGATATTAGCAGAGAATGTTCTACGTTCACCATCACCAAAAAATGGATTAACACTATGACGTAACCAAGATGGAAACATTATCAACATACCCTCAACTGGTTTGATATATTCTTCTGTAACAGGTCTTAACATATTTACATCTCTGTGACCATTTGTTCCCCATGTTAAATATGTAAATCCATCAACTGCACCAGAAGAGTGATTAAGACCCGCAAACTCTTCATTTGGATTACCAAGTTTTTGAATTTGCTCTGGAACTTTCATGTAAAAAATACATGATAATCCCATTGGTGATTTTGTGCCGTGATCGTGTAAAGGATTATAATCACCCTCATAACTATGAACTGTCCACATACTGTCAACTGATGGACTGCAATCTTTACTCAAAGTGCTCTTTACATATTGCTTTGCAAGAGACTCTAAAACACCTGCAAACATTTCACCAACCTCATCATCTTTATGTGGAAAGGTAAGTTGTTTAGATTTTTCATTACGATTAATTTGACCAACTAAACCTTTTGAATGATCGGTATCATTTGGAATAATTACAGTATCAACATGGTCATTTAGTTCAACTAAGACTTCTTCTGGAAACTCAACTTTCATAATATTAACAGCTAGTTGTGGACGCATATTAATTTTTAATCCAGCATTTTGTCCATCTACATCAACAACATCTACAGAGTCGTGACCTACATCACCCCCTATTGTATTTTTTGGATGAAACATATTACCCTCAGAAAGTTCACTTAGTTTTCCTTCCTTTTCATATTCATCATATTCTTTTCTATCCTCTGCTTTTTTCATAGCACTTTTACGTTTAAATGTTATATACTCCTCAAGTTTTTCTTTCGCCAACTCTGGGTCATCTTCAAACATTTTTTCGTTTGATTTAGACCATCTATCTCTCCATTTTGCATAGATAGTTTTGTTTTTATCTGAAACCTCTGACTCTGGTATCAATTCATAATCTTCTAATTTTTTTGTCATTTATTAAGCTCCTTAAATAATCTTTTCAGAGTGGTTTTTTGTTTTCTTTTTGCATCCCATTCAGCCTTTAATTTTTGGTCTGCGTTTTCTATAGCATCCTCATGCATTTTTGACCAATCATCTACAGTGATTGGTTTTTCTGATTGTATAATTGTTGAGGTGACTTTACCATCTTTAACATTTTCAATATTCATGGGAGTAGGTAATTCTAAATCCATAACATGAGTTCTACCTTTCCACCATGGCCTTTGATAATATGCTAGTTTTTTCTTAACAACTGGTTCATTTAATGGTTGAAGATGGTCTGCAACTATTTTTTTACTCATAATTTAACTTTCAATTTTAACCAGAATAACACAAAAGAGGAGTCTTGTCAACCCCTCTTTTGCATTTTTTTGTTATTTGATTTCAATTAATTTTGGTTTCTTTTCCTCTGGAATTATTTGTTCCAGATTGATTGTAAGAAGTCCATTCTCTAATTTTGCATCATTAACAACAATGTCATCAGCAAGAGTAAACTTACGATTAAACTTTCTATAAGAAATACCGCGATGAAGTGTAAACTCATCTTCAGCATCATTTTCTTTTGTGGATTTAATTGTGAGTACACCTTGTGCGACTTCTACTTCAATATCTTCTTTACTGAACCCAGCAAGAGCCATCTCAATAGTATATGTGTGGTCTGTCACCTTTTGAATATTATAAGGCGGAAAACCAGTAGAAGTCTGTTGATGTGATACATAATCGTTTAGACGATTAAAGACACGATCAAAGCCCACTGCATATGGTGTTAATTGATTGAAATTGTCGAATAGATTTAAATTTGTTCTTACCATTTTTTATCTCCTTTTAAAGCAAGATTAATATTGTAGACCCTTAATGGCATCTACTATTGTATAAAATGATAATGTCTGGAAGCCACTCCAGATAAATTCTAAGTTGTCTTACCAACTTTGTCCAATAGGCTATGAAGGCTTTTGTACTGAACATTATCACTCTATTATATATAAGGATTGTTGCCAACCCTTATAATATTTTTTAATTTTTTTATTAATAAGGAATTTCCTCATCATCAGTTTTCTCATCAGTTGTTTGTGTTGGGTCTATACCCGCATCAACTTTTGTATATAGGTCTAAGAAAGACTGCTTTGTATCATCATCAAATCGGGCAACACAAAGTTCAATAGACTTCATTTTGTCACCAAAGATGGCAAAGGCTTTGACTATGTGGTCTAATCTTCTAGTTGAAATAACTTCATCAACTCCACCATCAAAGAATGTTTTTCTGATTATCTCAGCCCAAGTGATTAAGTTGGTGGCAAAATCGGTATCAACTTTACCATACTTTTTCATCGCACCAAGAACAATCTTTTTCTCTGTGGCTGCAGTGGCATAGGGCTGTTCGATAGTAACTGCAAATCTCTCAAGAAATGCTTCGTTAAGAATGTTAGTACCGATAAATCGTCCATCTTCAGAACCTTTACCTTTAGTGTTGGCAGTAGCCATCACATTAAAACCAGCTTTGGGAGTGACCCACTTGTTTACTTTTTTGAGGTAAACACCTTTACCTTCAAGAACAGGCTGTAATGCCATTAACTTGTTTGAACCCAAGTCACACTCGTCAAGAAGTAAAGTACAACCTCTTTCCATTGCCTCAATAACAGGGCCAGGAACGAATTTGGTTTCTCCACTAACAAGTCGAAAACCACCAAGTAAATCATCTTCATCAGTTTCGATAGTGATGTTTACTCGTATTAGTTCTTTACCCATCTCGGCGTGAACTTGTTCGATCATTAAGGTTTTACCATTACCAGACAAGCCAGTAACAAAGATAGGATAGAACAAACCAGACTTTACAATCTGTTTAATTGTGGAGTGATGACCCCAAGGCACAAAACCATCAAAAGGTGATGGTATCAAATTTTGTTTTTCCATATTTGTAGCAACCAAATTTACTACAGTATTTGAAGACTCAGAAATAGATGTTTCTGGTATTGAAGTTTCAACTTCGGATGGTAGTTGAAATTGGTTATAACCAACTTTATGTCTTTTAAACCACGAAGGAAATGGAACTTTTGCCTTGACGGCAGCTTCCCTAATTTGTGGTTTTGAAATAACGGCACCATTACCAAACATTTCTGATGCGGTGTCAACAAACAACTGTTTACGCGGTGATAAATTCATAATATATCCTCTCAATAATTATCATCATATATATAAGCTACCATGATTCGGTAGTAAAGTCAAGGGCTAAGCTACCATTTTAACAAAATTAGTTAACAATGGTCTATTAGTTATTTTACCATTGGCCATTTTACCAAAGGCCCTTTTTAGTTGAGCCTTACTGGCTCCAGTTTCAACATCTAAACTTTCGTCACCTATCATTTTATTTAGGCCAGGAAGTAAATATACTTGGTCAAAACCATTTTTGTTATTAAAAATACCAACATTATCTTTATTAACTTTTTTAATTATCTCTTTTGTTACTGCAGTCACTGTATACCAATCTACTTTTTGATTTTTGTCTAAAAGACCTCTGATGGCATGTTTACAAACTCTACCACTTCTGCCAGTACCAGCCACAAAGAAGTTTACAATATTCATCTCTGGAACTCTTTTTCTCAAAAGTTCTAGTAGTGCTGCAGTAGAATCTTTATCATGATCTTTTGTAGAAACTGTAGTGTTGGTAAAATTATCTTTAATAATCATATCTTGATTCCAATGTGCATATCTATAACCAACATAAGTCTTCCCATTTTGAGCTGTATTAATGTGGTGAATCCTATCTAGTCTACACCCTGCACCATCAGTAAGAAATACAGTATTAATTTTTTGAACTCCAGTTTCTTTCTTGTAGTTAGGAACAAAATCTAATGCACAAGCCACTGCCTGACCTAGAGGTGTTCCACCTAGTTGTAATCGTGATGGAGAGTAGTAAGGATAATATCCCATTTCTCTACAAGTCCAAGTAGAGGCATACATATTTAAGTAATGCATCATATTGTAAAGTTCTTTATTATTCATTTTACTTGAAAAGAACTGTAGTAAACTACAACCATCAACTATTAGATCACCTGGCTTGAAGTTAGTAACTTTAACTTCAGTATTGTATTGGTCACTAAAAGCAAAAACCTCAAATGGTATTTGTGTTCTTTTACAAAACCAAATTAAGTTGTAAAGTTGATTAAGTGTGCCTTGAAGATTGTAGGCCATAGAACCAGACCAATCTAAGAAAAGAACTAAACCATGATTTGTTGCACCAGGCAACGTAGTAACTTTCTTGAAAAGGTCATCATTATACTTGTAAGTATGTAACCGACCCATATCTAAAGAGCCTGTCTTAGAAACTGATGCCCTTGCATATTGGTCTGCGGCTTTCTTCATCTCAAATTCTTTTACCATGTAGGCCACAGTTTTTTTATTATCTTTTGTGAAAGTATCTAGTCTTGATAAACACTCATTGAAATATCGTTTATCACTTTGTCTGTTATAATGTGTTTCCCAATCACTTAGGAGTGATTTATAATTCACAATAACTTCTTTTAAGTTTATTTTAGGAATAAAGGCATATGCCCTATCCTCGGCTTTTGTATCTAACATATCCTTGAAAGACTCTTTTGAACTTGAGTCTGTAACTGATGTTATCTTATCAGCCTTTGTATTACTACCACCATCAGATTGGCTCTCTGCAACATTCTC
>VTLG01015514.1_pt1 | contig 10685 bp, 4 predicted proteins | sample 4694571 | NCBI WGS metagenome assembly VTLG01 (sample SAMN12604809, study PRJNA352737) | marine metagenome | biome: ENVO:00000447; feature: ENVO:00000209|ENVO:00000569|ENVO:01000036; material: ENVO:00002151; isolation source: viral sequences binned using virsorter ... | reverse complement strand
GATATGTTGAAAGTAGAAAAGAAAAGTTACTATGGAATGTTGTGGATAAACGCAACGGTGTCCATTTAAAGTTACTTCGATTCCTTGGGTTCAAATTTATAAGAGAAATTTCTTATGGACCTAATAATTTAACCTTTATAGAATTTTGTAAATTATGTGTGCACCAGCCGCTGTAGTGGGTTTAGGCACATTTGCTCAAGGTGCCTTCGGTGCAATGGGACAGGCAGCCCAAGCAAAAGCCCGAAATAGAGCAGCTGTTCAAGATTATGAATGGCAATTAGCCCAAAGAAAAAAAGATTGGTATCAACAATTAAGTGTCTGGGGCGCACAACGCAACAAATACTTAATTGATGTTAATGAAAGTGACCTAGCTATGCAACGTGGTTATTCACAAGCACAGATGGGTATGCAGCAACAATATGAACAAGCTGCTCAACGTAATGAAGGTGCTTTAATTAAATACCTTCAGAAACATGGTAATCTTTTAGCAGGAGGAAGAACAGGTAGATCAGTTGGACGTATAAGTACTTTAGAATTAGCAACATTAGAACGTGCTAGAGGAAGAACTTTCCATCAATTAACTAAATCACGTGAATCTTATAAGCAGAATGTTGAAGATATAAGAGCGAAGAATATAAGTAATAGAGGTCGATTACATGCTAAGGTTGCATTTGCACCTGTACCAGACCTTGCACCTCCTCCTCCACAGATGGAGAATCAATCACCATGGGGTGGTATCTTAATGTCAGCAGTTGGTGGAGTAACATCTTACGCTGGCGCAGATGGTTCATTCAGTTGGTTTAAAAAGAAATAGTAAATCATGACAAATTCCTATCAAGGAGGTCGCTTTGACTTTGAAGAAAGTGGCGACTACTCCCAAAATTTAATAAATAGCTTTGGATTTACCAACAGAGGGGATCAGCGTATAGATCGTATGCTGCAACGTAACTGGAAAGTAGATGAAGCTAAAGCTGGAGAGGTGTGGAGACAACTTGAAAAATTCTCCCCTACAGCATTTAAAGCACTTGGTCAAGTAGCAACCAATAAGGAAAATGCTAAGAAAGCAAAAATACATTTGTGGTATAAACTTAATAAAGGTGAAGGGTTAGACGAGAGTATTAAAAGATGGGAGGATTTCCAGAGCGGAAACGAGGAGGCTTATAAAGATGTAGAAAAGATTACTAAGGATGATCCCAAAATACCTTGGTATACGAAGAAGCAGTTTAGAGATATGACAAACTGGGAAAGAGGTTTGATATATGATTTCCAGATGCAGAGTAAGGCAGCAGAATATAATGTACATTTAAGTCCAGAAGCTATGAAAGCTAATGGTCCTGATGAACGTGCTGCTGTAATAGAAGCTGGTCAGCAAAAGTTTTATGAACAATTCGGTGATGAAGACCCCGGTAGAGTTTATGATAATGTTACAAAAGTCATAGAACCTATACAAGCAGCAGCTGACAAAAGATGGAATGCAGAAAGGGAACGTTCAGTACGAGAGGAGCAAATTAATTTAGCTGGTGATTTAGTACTTCAAGGAATTCATAGTGGTAAAACCGAAAGATCTTGGGAGAAATATCTATCACATACTATAGGTTTATATGGTAATAAAGCAAAAGCTAGAGAAGGTTATAATCAAATTGTTAAAAATATTGTTTCTGATCCTAAGAATGGAGAGTCTAAACTTACAGCTATTGGTGATCAGATAATTGATGGAGTAAAATTAAAAGATCATCATGCTTGGAAGACGATGTTCCGAGAGTGGGGGCAAACATTTGATGATGCTGTTGATGCGGAAGCTAAACAAAAACGAGATGATATTCAAACATGGAGTACTAATAAAAGATTTGAAGTATTAGATGAAGTTGTTTCAGGACCACCTAAACCTGATAAGTACTATGATGATCTTACACAAGAATTCATTGATAAAACTGGTGAAGCACCTGCATGGATAGCAACTTTAAAAAAGAATAAAAGTATTAGAGGTAAAGCTGCAGTAGGTTTTAGAAGTTGGGCTACACAATTAAGAGAAACAGATAACCTTACCATGGATTGGTTAAGGAGACCTGAAATACCTAAGGTTATTTTTGATGAATTTAAAGAACATGCTAAAGCTCAAGATGAATTAAGAAATAAAAATGATTTATATGATGCGAGTTCTTTCCAAACATTAGCTGAAACTAATCTTGGACCAGATATAAAAGCACATACCAGTGTTAAAACTTTAGGTAAGATTATGCATTCACGATTCAAAGCGATTCGTCGTGAGATGGCTGCAGCTGGTATTGTAGATGATGGGGAAAAAGCATATAAACGTATAGATGATTGGTTTAAAGCATCACGCAATTCTTTATTAACACATAATGGTTATAAACTAGGAAAGTTAGAGGATGAAACTTATAAGTGGAAAGTTATAGGTGGTAATCATTCTACAGATACTCAAGACAAAATTAATTATATGAAAGATGCTATTGGTTCTTTAGCTGGTAAAGCTTTGGATACCAAATTAAAACCTATTAATGGCGTGGAAGCAACACCATTTGGTACTAAACAATTCTTCATAGAGATATCTAAAGGTTATGGTACTCCCGGATTTAAATTACATCCACGTATGGCTTGGGTAGCTGAACAATATAGAGACCCTAAAACAGGTCATAAATTACATCCTTTAGCTGTACTTAACATACAACGTAAAACACTTAACCTACCTGAATTAGGTCAGACAGATGATCAAATTCTATTTAATAGATTAAGTGCTCAAGCTAAAGCTGCTGCTTTAAATAACAAACAGAATTCATTAGAAATCAATGCAAGAGCTGGTTTAGAAATTTATGATCCTGATCCTAATGTAAAAGGTGATGAGTATATTGTTGAAAAGAAATTTGACAAGAAAACTGCTACTGAAATAATTAAATCATCAGAAGAAAACAAGATGGCTAGTGGTGATGTATCTGCAGCTTATTATGCTATTGCTGCTGGATTAGATCCTAAAAAAGTAGCTATGGAAGGTACTTGGGAAAATAGTCAATATAAAAAATATCAAATATTCTTTAATAATGATCGAGTAAAAGCTCAAGCATTACTTAAAGGAATAAGATTACGTACAAATCGCTGAATTAAATAACATGAGTGTTAATCCTCTTGATGGGTTATTTGATGTTACTCCTGAGATATCTGATGAACATCGTTTAGAATTACTAGATGAAGTTGAACAGTCTGAAACAGGGGCGGAGCAAGCTCCAACTAATAAAACACAACAGCCTCAAACACAAGAAACAGAATCTTCTACGGAAGAAGAAATACCTACAGCTGAAAACGATCTACCTACAAATGATAAAGGCATTCTAGTACAACGTGATAGAATAGCTGCTGAAGAAGGAAAAGGTTTTGCCGAACGTGCTGGTGAAACTTGGTCACAACAAGCACCCGGATGGGAAAACCCTACAGCTTATCCAGCAGCCGCTGGAGCTGGTGTTATTGACTTTGGTTTAGGTTTAATCAATAAAGTCATACCCGGTGAAAAACACGATTTACCACCACTACCACAATATCAACATCAAGGTTTACAAGCTGTTAGAGATATATCATCTCTTATAGTTCCTACTTTATACATGAGTAGATTCTTAGGAGCTAAAGCTGTAGCAGCTGATAAATCTCTTAAGTGGAAATTAGGTCAAGATAAATTTGTACAATGGATTAGTAGAACTGGTCTTAATGTTGGTGTCGGTGTTGCTGTTGATGAAATAGCACCTGTACAAGAACGTGATCACAATGCTGCAGGTTGGTTAAAAGAAGCTTGGCCACAAACTTGGGGTTGGATACCTGATAATTGGGCTACATTAGATAGTGATAGTCCTGAAACTAAAAGGCATAAGAATAGAAATGAAGGAGCAGGTATTGGTTTCTTTTCTGATTTAATTGCACCTATAGCTAAGTTTGCAATAGCCAAAAGAAAACTAAAACAGGCTACTAACTGGATACCTGAAAATGAAAAGGCTAAAGGTTGGTTAAAGAAAAAACAATCAGGAATTAAATTATCTGATAATCCTGTTGAAAATGATTTACTTAAATCTGCTAAAAACAGAAATGATCAACTATTAGAATTAGGTGATTCTAAACTTGAAGATGGTTTAGGTGTAGATAAACCAGAACTAGGTGTACATGATTTATATGATTATACAGAATCAGGTGTTAGATCAGCTGATGAAGGTGGTATAGTATCTGCTGCTGTAGATCAAGTAAGGATTGTAAAACAAATAGATACTAGGTATGGTAGGATAGGTAATTTTATAAGTCCTAAGAATTTAAGAGAATTACTTACAGGTAAACAAGATCCAGTTAAATTTATTAAAGATTTAGGTCAAGAATTAAAAGATACTAAGGTTAGCTATAAAGGAAGTAATGGTCAAATTGTTAAACATTCTGATTCATTAATAGAAGCTGAGAGATTAGGTGCTGCTTTATATGGTACTGATTTAGAAGGTATGAAAAATATCTTACGACCTTTATCTCAAGTAGATCCAACTACAGGAGCAAGGAAGCTCAGTAGACAAGCCTATAAGGGCGTCATGCAAGCAATCAAGAAGTATGGTGATGATTTTATCAATCTTGATACTACACGTGCTCAAGGACTTGCAGCAACTTCTACAGCTGGTCAAATCTCAGACATGGCTGAAGGTGCTAGATTAATGGATGATACCCCTGCTGTTGGTAGAAGTTATGAACAAATATTAGATAGACTTGAATTCTTAATGAATTTACAAGGTCAAACTTCTTTAACTAGGCAGAAGGTTTCTAATATAGGAGATGTAGTTAATCGTTTAAAACAGGGATTCTCTGTTGATGATGCTTCATGGACTATAGGAGCTGAAAGAAATCGTACCTTAGAAGCACTTCAAAATATTGCTAATGAATCTAAAAAAACTATTGATACTTTACGTTTAGTTAAAGAGCAACGTCCTCAAATGTTAGGACCATTAATGCTAGCTTATGAAGTTACAGATGGTAAGGTAGCTTCGATGACAGCTTTGAATAAATATGTAAGAGAATCTACTGGTACTGTATCTAAGGCTTTCTTCGATGGTCGGGCTGATATGCCATCAGCATGGACTCAAGGTGTATGGGCTAATATTTATAACTCAATTCTATCAGGTTTAGGTACACCATTAAAAGCAGCTCTTTCTAACACTGTCTTAATGATAGAAAGACCAATGGCTACATTTGCAGGAGCTATTGTTTCTGGAGATTGGGCTACTATGCGACGTGCTCATTATATGTATAATGTAGGATTTGGTGAAACCTTGCAACGGTCTTTTGCTCATATGAATCAAGTTTTCAAACGAGCTTCTGTTGATCCTAATTCTGTTGGTTATATCATGAGAGATGATATTGCTAGAAAGAATGCAGATCAAATGGAATTACTTAGAGCACATGCAGATGCAGCTGAAGTAGATGGGAATCTTGGTCCTTCTGTTGTGGTGAATCAAATAGAAGCACTGAATGACCTAGCTGAACATCCAGTACTTAGATTTAGTGCTAATGCAATGTCAGCTTTTGATGGATTTACTAGATCTTTTATAGGTAATATTGAAGCTAGAGCTAGAGCATATGATAAGATTATGGAAACTGGTCATACTTTAAATAGTAAAAGAATTAGAGCTATGGCTAGAAATGTCTATGGAGAAATGTTTGATGAAACAGGTATAATTACTGATAAGGCAGTTGAATATGCAAGTAGAGAAATAGCAATGAACTTAGACAATGCAATGGTTAGTTCATTAAATGCTATGCTTAAAACAGTACCAGCTGTTAAACCTTTTATGATGTTCCCTAAAACCTCTATCAATATGATGAGATTTGCAGGTTCACATAATCCTATAGGTTTATTTACAGATCAGTGGTCAGCATTTCAACGTCCATTTCATGAGATGAGTGAAGAAGCAGTAGATGGACTATTAAGTTCTAGAGGTGTATCATTACGTACTAACAAAGAAGCAGCGTATGAAACTATTAGAGCTGAATTAAAAGGTAGAAAAGCTATTGGTACTTTATCAGTAATGGGTGCTGGGTTCTTATTCACTCAAGATAGATTAAGAGGTAATGGTATATATGATAAAACAAGGCAAAGAACTAGAAGAGAATTAGGATGGAAACCTAAGACTTATAAAGGTTTAGATGGTAAATGGTATAGCTATGAGAATATGGGACCATTCACTGATTGGTTAGCTTTAACAGCTGATATTATGGATAACTTTGTAGATGGTACATTAGATGAACCTACTGCTGAATTATTCTTTAATAAGATGGGCTTCCTTCTTAGTGCTAATTTAACAGATAAATCATTTACAGCAGGTTTAGAACCTTTAGGCGATATACTTGCAGGAAACCCTGCAGCAGCTGCTAGATGGGCTGGTTCTTTTGGTAGTGGTTTATTACCCGGAAGTGGATTTAGAAATGAATTTGCTAGACTATTAACACCACAATTAAAAGAAGTAGATCAAGAATTAGGACAAATCATTGCTAATAGAAACCCCGGAGTTAAAGACCAACTACCTGATCTTTATGATTGGATGGATGGAACTAAAGTAGGAGAGCCTTTAGGATTCTTTGCTAGAGTATGGAATACTTATTCTCCATTATGGAAAGTAAGTGAAGGCTTAACACCTGAAAAACAATTCCTTATTGATATTGAATTTGATGGCAGACCTTCTTTAAGTACTAACGGTCAAGGGATGGAATATAGTCCTGACCAACGTTCTGAAATAACTAGATTAATAGGAGAATCAGCTGCATTTAGAGATGAAGTACGTCGAATAATGGGTTCTAAAACTGGGAAACAGTTCCGTAAAGAGATACAAGATGCTCAAAACAAAGGAGCTTATTTAGATCGTGCTAAATATTTAGGTATAACATATGATTTAAAACGTGCTCTTAGACGTGCCCAAGACTATGCAGAAACACAATTATTAGATCAAGGTTTACTTGAAGATATAAGTGAGAAGCAATTCATGCAAGATGAAATTGACTATGCTACAGAGCAGGGTGATGTTCAACGAGTACTAGACTTACAACGAAATTAAATGGCATACACAACGGAAAAAAGCTATACCCAGAATGGTAATACTAATAAAGATTTTACTGTTACCTTCCCTTTTTTAGCTACAACTGATATTAGAGTACAATTAAATGGAGTTACTAAAACTCTAACATCTGATTACACCATTGTTCAAGGATCAGGTAGCACCGTTGTTAATTTTAACACAGCACCTTCTAATGGTAATACAATACGTCTATTTAGAGATACTGATATAGATGATATGCAAGCTACATTTGCAGCTGGTAGTTCTATTAGATCTACGGATTTAAATACGAACAATACTCAGCTGCTTTATGCAGCCCAAGAATTTGGTACTCTAAAAGATGATAACTCTGTGTCTTTCTCTTTAGGGGACAAAGGTGATATAACAATTAATAGTTCATCTGATTGGATTATAAACCCTAATTCAGTTGAACTAGCAATGATGACAGATAATAGTGTAGGAACTAATGAGTTAATTGATGATAGTGTAACTGCAGATAAATTAGCTAATTTTGCTATTACTAATTCTGAACTTGCAGCAAACGCTGTAACAGAAGTAAAGATAAATAATAATGCGGTAACAAATAGTAAGATAGCAGACAATTCTATTAGCACTGCAAAAGTCCAAGCAGGAGCAATAACACCTGATAAACTTTCAACATCTCCTAATTCAGGATTTGGATTTGTACCAGTAGGTACGGTCATATGGTATGCAGGAACTACAGCACCTGTAGGATATATTAAATGTAATGGTGATAGTATTGCAAATGGTACTGGTACTACACAAGGTATAACAACTGATTTTTCAGAATTATATGCAATAGTCGGTTCTAATGTACCTGACTTACGCGGTGAATTTATCAGAGCACTTGATGATGGTAGAGGAGTAGATACTTCTAGAGGTATTAGAACAGCTCAATCAGAAGAAACTAAAACACATACCCACTCAGCTACATCTAGTACATCAACTAATGTAAGTGACCCCGGACATACCCATCAATCTGGATATTGGGGAGGATCATTTGGTGGTAGTTCTGGAGCTAATGTATTTAGATCTGATAATAATTCTAATTCTACTGCACCCGGAGATTTTGGTAAATCTAATACTAGTGGAGTAAGTGTATCTGCAACGACTACAACATCTATAACAAGTACTGGTGGGAGTGAAACAAGACCAAGAAACGTAGCCCTTTTAGCTTGTATTAAATACTAATGGCAACAACTTATACTGATAATGGGGGAGCAACACCTAATGGTTCAAATCTGAACTTTACGTATACTTTCCCTATTTTTAAAACTGAAGATGTAAAGGTTGCTTTAAATGGAGTAACCCAAGCGACAACTAAATATAGCGTCAATACAGGCGTAAACCCCACCCGAATTGAATTTAATAATACAAGTGTAGATGCAACTGTTCAGGAAAGCTCTGGAGCTCCTAAGACAGGTGTAACTGTACGTGTATACAGAGATACAGATGTAGATACAGCTAAGGCTGTCTATGCAGCTGGATCATCAATACGTTCTCAGAACTTAAATGATAATCATGAACAGTTCTTATACCATGCACAAGAACAACAGAATCAATTAATCTTAGCTGAACATATCCAAGACGGTGCTATAACAAGTGCTAAGATATTAGATGGTACCATTGTTAATGCTGATGTCAATACTTCTGCAGCAATAGCTCAAGCAAAATTAAATATAGCTGATGCTACTACATCTGCTTCTGGATATATGTCAGGAGCTGATAAGACTAAATTAGATGCAATTGAAACTGCAGCTACAGGAGATCAAACTGCAGCTGAAATTAAAACACTTGTAGGATCAGCTAGTGATAGTAATGTATTTACAGATGCTGATCATTCTAAATTAGATGGTATAGCAAGTGGTGCTGAGGTAAATGTTAAATCAGATTGGAACGCAAGTTCAGGTGATGCGGAGATATTAAATAAGCCTACAATAGTTACTGTTGTTGATGAAGATGATTTCTCTTCAGATTCAGCAACTCAAGCTCCATCCCAACAATCTACTAAAGCTTACATTGCAGCAACATCTCAGCCTCTCGACGCAGATCTCACAACGCTTGCTGGTATGCAAGCAGGTACTGCATCTATCCTTGCAAGTGGTACTGCTCTTACCTCTACTACTGCGGAGCTTAACCTGCTGGATGGCAAGAGCTTCGTCACAGCGGTTAGCGGAAGTTCTACTGACGTTCAAATTCCGTCTGCAAAAGCCGTTAACGATCAAATTGTAAGTACTTTACAAAATGTTGGTGGTTTCTATCCAATAGATGATGAACTTAAATTCCCCAACACTAACCCTGATCCTAATGACGATGCTGGTACTATTGTTTCCATTGCAGACGCTGGCGGTATTGTTGTTAACGGTTCAGGCGTTAGTACAACTGGTAGAACACTTGGTGGGGCTACTGTCACCATCAACGGTATCGACTCTTCCCTTAATAGTACTACTATAGCAGCTGGTAAAGGTATGCTGGTACAAACAACTAGTACCTTAAATACCTATACTTACCATAGACTGATAGTAGATGAAGCTGGAGTAGCTAGTGCTCAAACATTAGTATCTGACTTTAATGATAGATATCAAATCGCATCAAGTGCGCCTAGTAATCATCCAGACGGTTCTGCATTAGCAGATGGAGATCTATGGTTTAATACCAGCACTAACACTATGATGGTGTATGACTTAGGTAATACTAGTTATGCAGCTGTTACATCAGTTGGTGATTATAAACTACTAACACTTGAAGACACAGATGGTAGTGCTGCTGATTTTACTAATCAATCGTTTAACTTAAAAGATGGTGGAAGTGCAGCTAATATTACTTCAGCTGGACAATTAATAATTAGTGTTAATGGTGTTATACAGAAACCTAATACTGGTACTAGTGCTCCTGCTGAAGGTTTTGCACTTGTAGATTCTGATACAATTATATTTAGTAATGCACCGGGATCTGGAGCTAGTGTATTTGTAACTGCTATTGGTACAGCTACAACAGTTAATGTACCAGCTACTAATAGTGTATCAACTTCTACTATACAGAATCTTGCAGTTGGTAGTGCTCAAATTGCTGCAGATGCAGTGATTACTGCTAAAATCGCAAACGATGCAGTTGATGGTACTAAAATCGCTGATAATGCAATTAATTCTGAGCATTATACAGATGGAAGTATAGATCACGAACACTTAGCAGCTGATTGTGTAGATGGAGATAACATTCAAGATGACGTTATTAACTCTGAGCATCTAGCAGCTGGAGGAATAGATTTAGAACATATGTCTTCTGAATCAGTTGATGAAGATAATCTTTATATATCTAATGCAGGATCTGACGGTCAATATCTACAGAAACAATCTGGTAATAATGGTGGTTTAACATGGGCTACACCTGCTCAATATACTACACCTTTAACAACTAGAGGTGATATATTATATAGAGCAGCTAGTGCTGATGCAAGATTAGCTAAAGGTACAGCAGGACAATTCCTTAAGATAGGGGCTAATGATCCTGAATGGTCGGATGTATCTGCTGGAGCTGTTGGTGGAAGTACAGATAAGATATTTTGGGAAAACGGTACAACAGTAA
>VTLG01003874.1_pt1 | contig 10685 bp, 11 predicted proteins | sample 4694571 | NCBI WGS metagenome assembly VTLG01 (sample SAMN12604809, study PRJNA352737) | marine metagenome | biome: ENVO:00000447; feature: ENVO:00000209|ENVO:00000569|ENVO:01000036; material: ENVO:00002151; isolation source: viral sequences binned using virsorter ... | reverse complement strand
GGTATTGCTGATCCGGGAAAGATTGCCATTACGCATAGATCGCTGAGTTGGTCAGCCAGACATCAGTACCATCGCTGAAATAACTCAGCAGATATGTTCCTGCTGTGGAGACTGTGGTTGCTAGGTTTGCATCGGCTTTAGAGTTAGCGTGTAATGCAATGGTATGACCGCCTGAGTTGATCAGCTTCAAGAATCCGCTCTGACCATTCGTAATATTAGTAAAGGTAAGAGTCGCGTTGCCAGAAGGCGTACTGATGAAGTTCTGCCCACCATTCATGTCATAGGACATGTCATTGTCTGTAACAGCCGTGGCTCTCTGTGAGCCAGTCCATGAATTATCAGAAGTAAAATCGACAGTAAGTTCTGTCGAATCAATTGCCAAACCGCCACTAGATTTCAGGTCAGTGCTGAATGTAGTGCCTGTAAGATCAAGACCATCCCCTGCTGTATAAGTAGTGTTTGAGTCTGTAGCCCATTCTGGAGCAGTAGCGCCTGAGTTCATCTTTAGAACTTCAGATGCAGAACCTTTCGCTAGTCTGGCATAATCTGTTCCATTAAAATACATAATATCGCCGGCTGCATCAGAGCCTAAACGAATGCTTGTCCCGGCTACATATTCCCAGTCAACCCCGTTTGTTGCAGTCGAATCGGCGTGAAGAACCTTATTATTTGTTCCAACCGGAAGTCTGGTTTCAGAGTCAACCGTATTATAAACAAGAAGGTCACCTTTGGTAGTTAAACGGTCAGGCGCAACAACATCCACAACTTGCCATTCACTGGAAGTCGAAGAATATTTTAGATATTGGTCGTTTGATGGGGCGCTTGAAGTTACGGGTGTTCCCTGAATTTTCGTGACAGTAACCGCCCCTGCATTGGTCATGGTTGCGTCACCGGACAAAGAAGCTGCGGTAAATCCCGTTCCGTCTCCAATCAGAATCTCTGTATCTGCAACCGCTTTGTCTGAAGGAACACCTGATGAGCTTGCGTCTCTGACTTTGACAGTGTTGGCCGCCATGTCAGCTAACTTGGCATTGGTTACTCCCCCATCCGTAACATTGACCGTAACCGTAGTGCTTGACGCTGCAGTGTCCAGGCCTGATCCGCCTGCCACTGTAAGAGTTTCAGAATCAAGATCAATGTCAATAGTGCCGCTGTCAGTAGTGATATCCAAATCTTGCGCTGTAACTTGTGCATCAACATACGTTTTAACTGCTCCTTGAGTTGGTACTAGTGTGGCGCTTCCTGTAGCTACGTCACCATTATCAATCCCTGTTACTGTAGCGCCTGTAGCTAACTCTAAACTGGTGTCAGCCTTTAAGGTGGTTCCTGTTATAGCTGCAGCAGATGCGCCACCTATTACAGCCCCGTCAACAGTTCCACCATCCACATCTACTGTATTAGATGCAGTTACAGATACCGGGAGGGTTATCCAGGCGTCATTAGCCTCATTTCTTATCTTTAGGAGATTTGCAGAGGTATCGAACCAAACAAGCCCGGCTGATATGGAGGTTGCAGGAGCGGATGCAGACGTATGTATTGCATTAACAGCGATATCGACAGATGGGAAAGACTGCTTAACAACCTTTTTGATTAAGCGTAGCTGATCGTCACCCTGAGATACTGGATCACTGGCTGTTGGGTTTGTTATGACTAATTCGTCAATATAATTAGCAGATTCTAGCGCCATTAGGGATAGCCTCCTGTATTCATAACCCTCATTGTGCTACCAGAATGACGGTCCTTATTATCTTCTTGCTGTATCTGATTAACAGCCTCTGTCAAGGCGGTTGCCCAAAGCTGAATTCTTTGGTCATTCATTAGAAATGGCTCTGCTTCAAGCAATGCGCCATAGAGATAAACATCTGGGTTGTCTGTTAGCATAGGTTCTGTGGTATTGGATGCAGATAATGCGTCAATCTTCTTGTAGAACATTACTGAATAATCATAGTTTGAGTCCGGTGCCGGACCCAATCTCACCTTTTTAACAGGAGTTCCTGAAGCGTTATCTGAGAATAGGGTATAACTTTGCGGCTTTCCACTCTGGCTTCCCGCCCACATTCTATTCATATTCTCCGGTGTGATATATGAAAGAGTCACTATGGGGCTAGTTCTTAAATGAAAATCTATCATCTGTAGATATCCTGACGGAAGAGAATAATCTCTAGTTCCCGAAACCAGAGCATCTGCTCCTCCTAATGTGGTTTCGTCTACATTGACCATCATCGACACACGCAAAGCCCGATTCATACGGGCCTCCGCCAGAGCAATAAACTCTGGTATACGATCTGTTAAGTCGTCCCTGTCTAGCCAGTTGGCTACAGCGGTCTTTAACTCGTCGTAAGTTCCAATAGCCATTAGCTATTACGAGCCTTAAAGAATACGCTTTGGTTTAGAACTGAAAAATCTCTCTGTGTGCGTCCTGCAACGCCGAATGCGTATAACCACATAATCAAACCCTCGTTGGTGTAGTTCTAAAATATTTGTTATCTGGATCGTTGAGATACTTCTTTAGAAGTTTGTCATCTTTTTGTATGGCACCATTGGTTTCTTTCATCCAGTTCTCCCATACAGTTAGAGGAATAGATGCAACCCTTACTCCTTCACCGGCCTTACCAAACGTCAGCTTATCCCCGTAATTGTTGTAGGCTGCCCGGTTTGATTCTATAAAAGGGTCAACCTCTTGGACAGTAGTTAAAGTAACATCACCGTCATAATTCTGTTCAAAGTATGTATGTCTTTCCGGCGATTTTTTAGACATGGTATCTAGGGTTATCCCCCTCCGCAATTCTCTTTACTTCTGATATTAACTCTTTTTTCCTTGAACTCTTTTTAGGCTTCTTGCTATCCTTTGTCATTTGCTTAATAGCCTTCTTTAGTTCAGCATCGGTAGTCATATAATCTCTCTCTCGTATCCATAAAGTCATTATCCATTTTTCTCCACTTTCTGGAGGTAATCCCATGTGCAGAGACAATGGATGCGCTTGTTTGTTCTCGTCTAAATTTCCAAACATGAGTATCCTTCCGGCAAACGGTCTAACAACCAAACCAAGATTTGGAAATCCTGTAGCACCCCCATCAGGATTATTCAAATAGACTATTACCGTAACCGCTCGATTGCCTGATTCCTCAAACTTAAAAATATCCGGCATTTTCTCATTGTTTGAAACAGCATCTATATGCGGAGTATACTCCTGACCCTCTAAATACCTTTGTATAGTGGGAGGCTCCGCCCTCGAAAGTGGAACACCTGCTATCTCAGACAATCTATTCAAAACCTCGTTTATTAACTTATCTTCATCATGCCTGACAAAAGTCCCAGTACTTGTACGCATAGGGTCTTTTACTATCTTACCACCTGAATTTATCCTGTTCTCCTCTAAACCCTTTTTCTTTGCGTAATCTATAATGTAATTACACTCTTCTGTCGTAAGTACAGAATCTTGAACAACGACTGTTGGGGAGGTGGGATATATAATCATAGGGGAAAGCCCCCCGAAGGGGGCTAACCTTTACCTATTAAGTTGCGTTTTTGATCTGACCGTTTCCGTCACCATTCTTGGCGCGTAAGCCATATTCAGCGAGTAACATCTGTTTGACGTTATCACCGGTTTTGGCAAGTGTTTCGGTCCTAAATGGACGGAGATAATCAACCGACCACAGATCGTAATCAATTAGATATACGCGACCCGCAACACCGAAGCGGTTAGGCACAACCTTGAAAGTACCAAAGTCAGTAACCAGAACATCTACAGCGTTTACTGCTGTAGCCTGTTTATCGGCACTTCCTACGTCTTTCATCAGGTCAGCAACAACAGAGCCACCGATAGTGCTACCACTGATCGTCTGCTTGATCGAGCCAGAACACATCATAATATCGGGGGTTCCACCCAAGTCCCAAATTCGGGATACTGCCATGTTAATGGCACCAAGGGTTAATGCAGTTGCAGGAGTCGTACCCGCTGCAGCGACTGTAGTACCGTCTGGACCTGGAGCCGGAGAACCGGTACCGTTGTTTACCAGACCAATACCAGTAGCTGCAGGAGAACCGCCCGCTTGGTCAATTACCGTTGACGTACCGGCAACAGTCGTACCAATCCACGATGCAAAGCCCGCAGTTCCTCGCGGAATGTTCGCAGAAGGCGAGGTACCGGCTGCAGCACCTGCGTCAGCAAGATCGTCGCTGAGAAGCATCTTTTCCATGTCTCTCTTGATTTCCTTTGCCCGCTTCGCTAACTGGTAAGCCTGGGTTGATTTTCTACCCGCAAAATCGACCGCCTCTGCAGTGCCTGAACTCATCACCGTTTTAGCACTTATTTGCGTGTAGTTACCCAACCTACGAGGCTCAGAAACTGCAAGGGCTTGGGGGTCATCCCCTTCGTCTTTGCGGTTATCAGCAGCCTGTGCAAGCGTGTCTGTCTGCCACTCAAAGTAAGTGTTGTCGCAACTGCCTTTGCCTACACCATTAAGAAATGGTGTGTCCATAGGGCTGATGTTGTATATAATATTACTGAGGTCTTCGCGGATACCTACGGCACCATACGTTTCCCTAGTATTTGTGGGAGCAGCCATTAGCTTTTCCTCCTTTGTTAAATGTCTACAAAATCCTCCAAGAGTGTAGAGGCATCTCTTACATGCCCACTCCCTTGAAGACGTTTCATTTGATCATTACGTTTAGACCTTAAAGAATCCCTTTTTGTCGTTCCTGAACCGGACCTGACAACTTTAGGTTTGTTCTTTAGCTTTTTAGCCTTTGGGTTAGCTTTCTGCATTTCATCATACTTTCTGGCTTTGTCCAAGACAATAACAGAACGATGGTCAATTAAAGAGTTTATTTCCTCTTGGGTATACCCAGACGAAAGAGCATATTCCTTTATGTTGGAAGACATTTTCTTTCTTGATTCTGGGTCAGACCATTCAGGAATAATTTCTGAAAGTTTTTGAACTTCTTGGTGAACAGCTTGCGTGTAAGCCTGCTTCATTTCAGCCTGCTGCTGATGCTGAAGCCTAGCCTGTTCTTGCTGCATACCCTGAATTCTCTCTTTCTTCTCCCTAAACTCATCTCTCTTGGTAACATACTCTAATGGGTCTTCTTCTTTCAAAGTCGCCCAATCAAAACCTGCATATTCCTCAAGACCTGACATCGACTGTTGTACAACTTGATTTAGTGCTTCAACGTACTGATTACGCTCTGATTGAGCATGAGAGATTTCATTTTGCCACTGATTTCTCAGAGCCTCCATTTGTTTTTTCTCTTCTGCAATCTGTTGCGTTTTCTTGGTGTAATCTGACTGGCGTGAATAGCCTCTCATAAGCTCGTCAAGGTTTACTCCAACTTCCTCACCATCAACGGTTACGGCATAGAGTTCCTCTTCGTCTTCTTCGTCAGCGGATTCAGATTCATCCTCTTCTTCAGATGCCTCCTCTTCCTCTTCCTCCTCAAATGATTCATCTTCCTCTTCAGGTTGAGACTCTTCAACTTCGGTAGGTTCAACTTTCTCCTCCTCTGGCTTTTCCTCTTCAGGGGTCAGTAGACTGAGAATAGCTTCCTGCGCTTGAGGAACACTTCCCTCTCGCGCGGGTATCGGCTCAGTAGCCGGGTGCGGGGCAGGTTGCGTATCCGCCATTTCTTATTTCTCCTTAAATGAATGGGTGTTGCTTTTCCAAGACTTTATTCATGTGTCCGGTTTCTACTATGGACTGTATATGTAGATAAAGTTTGTCAAGCAGTCTCATTGCAAGCCAGATAGATTCTCTGGCCTCCAATTCATTCGAGCCACTGTGATTCCACCGGCTCATTAAATCTTCTTTTAGTGTGTCAAATGCTTCGTTAAATATCGGGTCTCGTAGTAAGGCTTTAGCCTTTCCTTCCCTTTCTTCTGGTGTCATGTTCTACCTATTGCTACGGCACGATTCTGTTCTCGTTCAAGGTTAATCTCTTCCTGTTTCAGATGGGAGTCTACCGCTAACTTCTGGTATTCCTGCTGAATCTTCTGAGCCTTGATCTGAACTTCCGCTGCCTTGATTTTTAGTTCTTCCTGTTTGACCTGGGCTTCTAGTACCTTGGCCTGTTCTGCCGGGTCTTGTTGGCCCTGCTGAGGTTGAATAACATCCGGGTCAGTCAAGTAGTCATCTACATTCTGGAATCCCATCGCCTTAATAAGGGACGCTCCAAGATTATACATGTTCTTCATGCTGACAATAGGAAGACCACCCTTCATAGCCTCACCGGCAAACTGTAGCATCTGCGACAGGTGAGCCATCTGTTGGTCCTTGTTGCCGCTTCCAAGCGCAACACTAACCGTACAGTCATACTTATCTTTCCAGACATCAGGTCTGACGGGAACCCACTCGTTCCTTAACATGATCATCCTCTCTTTGTCCTGATTCTTATACAGGAGTTCGTAGATTCGTATCATCAAATCCTTTACGCCAGTTTCTGCAAAGTTTCTTGCCACAAGTTCCACACGACTCTGCGCGGCTGACATAACAGCGTTGACAGCAGTAGCAGTCGTATGCGAGGTTAAGGCGTTTTCATTCATTCCCTGACTCATTCTTGATACACCCGCTCTTGACTCTCTTACACCGTCAAGGTACTCAAGCATCTGGAATGTGTAAGGCTCTAGTGATGGGGTTGCCAAGGGCGTAACCGCATTGGGGGATTTTACTCTAACCACCCCTCCAGGGCGTTGGGTTAAGAGGTCATCAAGATTAGCCTGACCCTCAAGGACTGCATACCGACCAAAGTTCTGGTTGTACATATTGTCCATCAGGTTTCTCATCAGGGTACTCTTCATTAACTGAAGGTCCATAACAAGATCGGCTATAGACAGACCAAAGAACTTATGCGGTATTTTAACCGGGGTCAGCGAGACAAAAGGAATGTTGTCAATCTCTTCATTAGAGAGAACGGTGGAACCAACAGTACAAACTTTTCTTAATTCTGTTATCCCATCATCATTATAGTCTGTCTGCAAATAAGACTCATGCAACCAATAGGTTCTTAATCCATCTTCCCCGTAGGTCGCATCACCCCAACCTTCCCAGTATTTGGCAGACTTGTCAAACTGATACCTTTCCAGTCTTTCTGTAGAGAAGTCTACCATATCCTCGGAGCCTCCTTTCAAGTCCTCCGGGTCAAGGTTCTTATCAGGGTACATCTCTCTCAGTTCTGAAAGAGTCTTTAATACTCTGTGGCAGACGAATCTAGCTTCTGGGATGCTCTTTGCTTCCCGGTTAATCAGAAACTCTGAAGGGGGTACATTCTCTATCTTTATCCGGCCATCATAATCTTTACGCTTGATGACTAGATCGTGATAAGGCTGACCCTCTTCAATGATCTCTGTATGCTCGATGACCTCAACATCATCATCGGATATAATAGCCATGAGAGAGACTTCATCGAGGTTCTGGTATTCTTCCCTTTCCTCTTCTTCGTAATCCTCCCACCAGACTTTTACAATTCCATTCTTGGATAGCAGTGCATCAGTAAACCAAGAATAGAGAATCTCCCAACCCGGATTGTCTTTTGTAAAGACGTAATTAACGTAGTCTGAGGCCTGTTCTGCCATTTTTACGTCTTCCGGGCCGTGAGGACTGAATTTAACCATATCATCCCCGGATGCGAATACTCGCATAAGGGATGGTTTTATCCACTCAATCGTGTCCTGTACCGTAGAATCTACATACTGGCTTCTACCATCGACCTCATTTCCAAACGGAAGACCATAATAATACTGCATGGCCTGTTCTCTCTGGTGAGAGATAGTATCTCCCATATACCCCAAGGACTCGGTTATCTCTCCCCGAATTCTTGTGACCAGTTCTTCTTCTGTGATTTTAGATGATGCCATAATTTCTATATTCTAAATCCTGTGTCCATGCCGGGTCTGAACCAGACATGGCAAATCTCTGTGATTGAAATGCGTATCTTGTCGCACTGAGTAGGTCATCCCTTAATGGGACTACCTTTCCGTCTTTCCTATGATACATTCGGTACTCTTCAAACCAATCATTCAGAGTTCGGAATACCTTGAATTTACCCTCTTCCATCTTCTGAACCATAGCCATGAGACCTTCTTCTATGGAGTTTGAGCCTTTTACATTACCCAAAGCGGGTGGGTTTGTAAAATGCTCTAACAGGAAATTACAACCCAGATTCCTGTATTGATCAGCTAAACCCGGATTTCCCATGCTATCCCTGCGATTTCCGTCATGCGGGTAGGCTATAGGAATAAAGTGCGGCCTCATCTTTATATTTTGAGCGTGAACAGCCGGGGTTGCCTTGGAAGCTCTGTAGCAGTCGTAAACATAAAAGGTTTCGGTTTCGTTGTCTACAGCGCACCAAACTAATGCGGTTGGGTGGTCCCAACCAAAATCAATAGCCGCTATTCTGGGCCAATGATCTTCAATAGGGATGGGGTCAATTGCCAGTTGGTCTTCGGCGATCGGGAAGATAAGACCAGACCCGATGGATGGTCTACCGTACCGCCTCATTTCCCTCTCATGCGGCGAGTAGGCAGACAGTATTTGCTCCATCACGATTTCCGACAGGTGACCCCGTTTTCCGTTCAATGACATAATTCTCTCAGATGCGTCATCCCAGGTCGCATTAGAGAGGGACTGGCCCGGTTGTAACCTGTTCATAAAGGATGCTACTGTCTCGGTCATCCCCGCCTCAGGAGTAAAGGTCATATAGACCATTCCCTTCCTGTCTAGCGTCCTGGTTACAGCCTGACTGTATAGTTCCCTGCTAGGCTCCTCGTCTAGCCAGATACAGTCTACAGACCGGCCCTGCCACTTCTCAACGCCCATTTCATAGGCCTTGAAGAATAAAGATGAGTTCCCCCCAGAGACATGTCTTATAAGTGCAACGCTCTTGGCGTTAGGAACACCCGGCTTACGTTCGGTTTTAGTTATTAGTTTTTTCGGTATAGCACCGGAACCGAAAGCCTCCGGGTCGTCAGGGGAACCCAGTAATTCTGCTTGTACGATATCTCTTGTTGTCTCGTTGGATACCCCTCCAACCCATCCTGTTATGGGCTGATCGTATCTCCGTCCTGCCCACCATTTGGGATATAGCCCAGTTAGATGGTAGGCCATCTCTGCGGCACCACAGTAGGACTTCCCTATGCGGTTAGCCGCCATGAGAAGCCTCTGGTTGGCCTCTGAGCCAGTTTCGTGGAAGCCCCTTTGGTAGGGGTAGGGGTCGTAGAAGTCTAGCTTGTTGAACCTCTCACGCTGCCTGATCTCCCTTGCTATTTCAACCGCTTTTTCTAGTTCTGCTCTTGTAGCCACTGGCGTACATAGCCCTTTTCTGTCGTTCTGCTGCCGCTCTGGTTGAATGGCATTTCCCGGATTTACCGTACTTCCAACCCTGTTTACCGTTTTTAAGCGTACACCTCTGCATCGGCATTAGTTTATCAGCTCCGGTATTTCCGATGGAGAGTTAGACCCGGTGAGGGCTTCCAGTTCTCTCTTGAGTTCATCAGTAGATGCAGTCTCCACATGGGAAATCTCTGTCTGAACCTTCTCTGTTGGCTTGAGACCGGCTCTATCAAGAATATCCTTAACGGCACCTAGCTTGACTGATTCGCTCTCTGCGGCCTCTGAGAGGGCTTTAAGCTGACTTAATGCGCCTGGAACACAGTCCATTATCATCTTCTTCGTGCGGGTCTCTATCTCTGACTCAAAGCGGTTCTTGAGTTCATATCCCCGTTGTTTCGGGTGAGAATACCCTGCAAGTTCAGCAGCACGGGAAGCATTCCCATGCAAGCAATACTGCTCAATGAATGTTTCTTGCTTTTCAGTCCTCATATCCACCACCTTTTTCTTCCTCTTTGCCCCATATCCAAATCCCAATTAAACTGAGGATTTCTCATTCTTGGCCGATTCTTTATGGATTGGGCAGCCATATTCATTATACCGGGAACATTTCCGTACCTACCTAAAAAAGATTCTGCCACTGCGTTATTCCTAAAATCCATCGGGTTAGCGTCAGAGTCAAATAACCCAAAGGTTGGAATATAAGTGTTAGATTCTCTTAAATCGGCTAACGGTCTTCCCACCATTCTTACGGCATTGAAGTGTTCCAAGGCATTTCTTCCCGCAGGAGAAAGCCCATGCGTTCTCGCATACCTTCCAGGTTCTCTGCGTAGGTCTAGTAAATCCCAAAAATTCATAATCCTAAAATTCCGTAGCCATATTAGTTATTTCTTATATAAGGGTCAATATCCCGATGGTGAGTTGATACAATGTATATTATACTGAAAAAACAAAAAGGGGGTCCGGCCCCTATCTGTCCTGACTCTTTCTTTCTGCCGATTGGCCCGGGCCAGTCAGCCAGGGAATAGTGCCAATGCCTATATAGTAGCAGCATCCAGGGTATACCATTGTGCAGGGTTCGGAACCGGTTGGTTTGAACTGACAATAACCAGAACCAGAGAACCTGAACGGTCCAACAGACCGTGTGTGTGTGGGGAATAAATATCATATTGGTCAGACCACACTGCAAATACATTTGACAGCACACCGAATACACAGTATAAGAGCGGCTCACTCACGTCAACCAGGAAGCAACAAGATGACCGGAAACAGTATTGAACGACTGAACCAGACTGACCTGATCAGGGTATCCATTCTCGAAAAGGCGCTCAGACTTGAGTTGTTGGGAATGAAAGGTCGGCGCT
>VTLG01003291.1_pt1 | contig 10685 bp, 14 predicted proteins | sample 4694571 | NCBI WGS metagenome assembly VTLG01 (sample SAMN12604809, study PRJNA352737) | marine metagenome | biome: ENVO:00000447; feature: ENVO:00000209|ENVO:00000569|ENVO:01000036; material: ENVO:00002151; isolation source: viral sequences binned using virsorter ... | reverse complement strand
CGACAAGCGGAATGCCGACGTATGGTATTGCATTCGCAGGTACTACGCGCGGCAAATATGGTTGGGTGACTGGTGATTGGGCAACATATCTAACTATGAATAATACAGCCGGTCGTGGTTGGATACTAAAAGGCGGCACCTCAAGTGTGTTTAGTGTCGATGCGGTAAATGGCAATGTTATGGCTAAAGGCGCTATTGGTCTTGGTTCTGACACGAGTAGATTCATGCGTCGTGATTCTACTGAAGGAAGTTGGCAGTTCCATTCTGATAACGGCAAGACATGGATTTTTGGTGCTAGGAACACGAGTTGGATTCATAACTCAACAACCGCAACAAGCGGGTTTTATTACTATCAGCAGATTCAATCTGCTAGCAATATCACTGCATATTCTGATCGTCGCGTAAAGAGTAACATTGAGATCATACCTGATGCGCTAGATAAAGTTTGTAAGTTGAATGGTTATACATTTGACCGTACTGATATGGAATGCGCACGTCAGACGGGTGTGATTGCACAAGAGGTTCAAGAAGTTCTTCCAGAAGCTGTCGTAGAAGCTGGCGGTGACGAAGATGGACATTTAGCAGTCGCATACGGTAACATGGTTGGTTTGTTAATCGAGGCAATCAAAGAGCAACAGAAGCAAATCGATGAATTGAAAAATGCAAAGCCAACGCCATGGTGGAAGCGATTATTCAAATAACAAAAAGCTCCAATCGGAGCTTTTTTTATATCTGCATAAATAAATGATATATGAACAGATGAGACAATAAAATGGCAGAACTAAGATCTACTACTGCAATTGGTGGTAATATAATATGGCACGGAGGGAACTTGCGCTTTGATCCTCAAGGCGAGACAGTTCTGTACAATGGTCATAAAGTTTTTACTGAGCACGACACGCCACTACCTGGCGAATTAGGAAACGGCGGTACTACTTCAGCATACACTAAAACTGAGTCTGATGCAAATTTTGCTCCTAAGCATGCTGCTGGTTATGTTAAGCGTGATGGCGATACAATGTCAGGTAAGCTCACGACGACGGGTAATGACATTGAAATAAAAGGTACATCGCCACGTCTAACCCTGACTGACGGCGCGCGCCAATGGTTTTTGGTAAATGACAGCGACTATTTTTCGATTCGTGATGGTACAACCTCAACTCTGCGAATGGCGCTTTCATCTCAAAGCGCAAATTTTTACGTAGACGGTTTTTTGTTGCAGAACAAACCTGCATTTCGTGCTTATGACTCGTGGTTGAGAATCAACGACACTTCGTCATTCGCATCAGGTGTTTATTTCGGAACAACTACCGTTCGTTTAGATGGTAAACTTCAGGTAGGGTCATCTTCATCGAACGGTCTATATGCATCTTCGACATTTTTGAGATACAAGAATGGGAATATTTTCCACGAAGCATATCACCCGAATGCAGATAGATGGACTACTGCGCGAGCATTGACACTGTCAGGCGATGTATCTGGTTCAGTTTCATTCGATGGATCTGCTGATGCTACACTAGCAGTAACCGTGAAGGATGATAGTCACGTACACGACACTCGATACTACACGAAAGAACAATCGGATGACCGATTTGTGAACGTGACTGGCGATACAATTACAGGTACGTTAAACACTAAAGCGATTAATGCCGTATCAACCGCATCATCTCCGTTTAGATGGCAACGCAACTCAAACGACCAAACAGGTCAAGACGATAATGTATCAGTTCACGTAGATGATAGCAACATTTACTTTACACATAATAACGACGCAGACGGCGATGCGAGCAGCTTCCAATTCAGATATACGGCGGGCGCTACCGCTATCCCTGTGATTCGTTTCTCGAAGGACTCGTTCAAGTTTAAAGAATATAATGTATTTCACGACACGTATCACCCGAAAGCAGATAAATGGACAAATGCACGAACATTGACACTGTCAGGTGACGTGACTGGTTCAGTTGTATTCGATGGTAGTTCAAATGTCACGATTAACACTGACATTCCAAACCATCCTACATTCGATGAAGTCGGTCTGAGTAAAAGCAACCCTAATTATCTCGCAACAGGTAGAACTCGTCCTGCCGTCGATGTAGATACTGACTGGAATGACATCGATCAAGGCGGTTTTTTCCATAGATTGTCGCAAGGCCCTAATAGACCAGGGGGCTTCACTGGCTACTGGTATGCTCAGGTCATGAAGTATGGTACGTCTGAAAACGTGACTCAAGTTGCATACCCGTACGGTACGACCAGTGGTTCCTATGGTGGCGGTACGATTGCATTTCGTTCGAGATACAGCGGAAACTGGAGTGACTGGGTCTATATGTACCATACTGATTATCACCCAAATGCAGATAAGTGGACTACAGCACGCACTCTGTCATTAACAGGTGATGCAACCGGCTCAGTATCTTTTGATGGTTCTGCTGACGCAACGCTGAGTGTTTCAGTAAATGATGATAGTCACATTCATAATAGACTACAAACGTTAGATGCACCTTGGGGACAGAAAACAGAAGAATTTCGTACAGGTAGCGCGGATAAAGTTTCAGGTGCGCCTACAGACGAATTCTTGAACTGGATTCAGTGGGGTCACTTGGGTGGTACTGCATACAGACATACGCTGTACTCATATGCAGATGGTGCAAAGATCAACCAGATATGGTACGGTTATAAGAATAACACTAGTGATACGACTACTCCTGCGCAAGCAGTTAGATTGTTTGCAGACAACTATCACCCAAACGCAGATAAGTGGACTACAGCACGCACGCTTAGCTTGACTGGCGATGTGACTGCAAGTATGTCAGTCGACGGGTCTAGTAATGCATCGGCATCAGTGTCGATTAACACACTTTCGCGTTCAATTTTGTTCTCAGATTCTGATTACAAAGGGATTTATTTTGGAACAAAACATGAGTCCGGAACAGGGAAGGAAGGGTCATGGTCTTGTGTTCGTCAGGGAATCAGTCCGGGTACGATTGAGATTGGATCTGATAATGAGGTTAACTTCGTTGAGACTGATTCATATGTTACCAGAATAAGCATGACTCTGAACGATGGTACTCTTACAGCAGTCAAATTTAAAGGCGCACTTGAGGGTAAAGCAACATCAGCCGCGTATGCTGACAACGCTAATCTTCTTGATGGTATCGATAGTACGGGATTCATTAAATCTGGCGGTGGTGCTGGCGGGGCTGATGTTCTTAATAGAAGGGACACTCGCGATGTCGATTATAAGCCTAGTGATTATGGTAACGGTGTTGAGTATCACTTCAAGAGAAATAGTACTGATGGATTCACTGCGGGTGGCGGTACATATCACCGTGTAATGAACTTCGATGCATGGGCAGGTTCGAGTGGTGGTAAGAGTGCGCAGATGGCATTCGGCGACAATGGTAGATTAGCAACAAGAGCTGCTAGCAGTGAATCTGCATGGGCTTCTTGGCAGAATATTTTTACTGACGCATATCACCCAAATGCAGATAAATGGACTACTGCAAGAACTCTAACACTAACTGGCAATGCATCAGGGTCTGTATCTATTGACGGGTCTCGTAATGTGAGTCTTTCGGTTTCAGTTTCGACTGCTACGAAAGCGAACTCATTGTATGTTCGAACATCGACTAGCTCTAGCACGTACAATATGTTATGGAATAGCGGGTCAAACATTTATGCGTCGCCTAGTAGTGTTAAGATTCGACCATCAGATGGGTATATGTATCTTGCTGGTGTCCAGACGACCGGCAGACTGACCATCAAGAACGCTTCGCCAGATATATTATTGAGAGATACAACCGGTAGTACGCGCGGTGCATTTCTGCACAACAACAGCAACAAGTTTTATGTGTTGAGAACTGCTGCTAGTTCGAGTGCCACGACATGGGATAGCGGTCCGAATGGTCGTCACCCATTGACTATGGATCTTAATACGGGCGACGCTATATTCAGTGGTAACGTGACTGCTTACTCTGACCGCAAGTTAAAAACTAACATTGAGAATATTGATGATTCGTTATCAATTGTAAACTCATTAAACGGTGTTAGATATAATTGGGTTGATGATGAAGCAGGGGTAGGACGACAAGTAGGCTTGATTGCTCAAGATCTGCAAGAAGTATTACCTGAGGTTGTGTCTGAAGATGAAAACGGGCATTTAACAGTCGCGTACAGCAATATAACGGGTGTTTTAGTCGAAGCTATTAAAGAGCTAAGCAGTAAAGTAGAAACGCTTCAGAGTGAAGTACACGAGCTTAGAAAACCATGGTGGAAACGATTTCTGCGATTATAAATACGATTGAAGATTAAGAACAATAGGAACCGATACTATGACGAAGTTGTGGCAAGGTGTTTTAGCTGTTATTGGTACAGTTCTTATTCCTCTATCGATATCTTCCTTGAGCGTCGCGACGCAGTATGGTGGTATGCGTGAAGCACTACAAGTAGTGCAAACACAAGGAGAAACCATCATACAGCAGAACGGCGATATCAAGAAAGAGATTACTGACATTAAACTAACTGATGCTACACAAGCACAACAACTAATTTCACTTGAGGGGCAGCAGTCCGTTATCGTGAAGAAACAAGACGAAATGCTGATACAGTATGCACGGCTTGAAACAAGTGTAGAATCTCTAAGAGATACATCAATGGCAGGAGACGAACGTCTTCGAAAGTCTTACGACGCACTGTTCGAATCACAGAAGGAATTGGGTGTTAAGATCGAAGCTCGAAATCAGAAGTATGGTCGATTTGAAGCAGATTTGGCAAGGGTTGAAACTAAGCTAGAAACTGTTGAGAAAACACGATTTACTGATTATGAGGCAGGTGAGTTGAAGAGTCAAATAAAGGCTTTGGATGCTAAGGTAGAGAAATTAACTGAAAAGCAATAATAATAAGTGACCAACGAAAAGGGCAGTTTGCACACGCAGACTGCCCTTTTTTTTATTCAGTGATTTCCCAATCTTCCGCGAAAAGATCAGCCTGAGAAGGTAGCCATCCCGGTTGCCATTTCTCATCGGTAGTGAACATTGCGAAGTATGGTTGGCTGTCTAACGGAGTGTCTTCTCCGATATGTTTAGCAGTTCGGTCATTTACTTTTTTGAATGTATCTTGAGTATTGAATGGTGGTAGATATAGCTCGGGCATTTTTACGACAAACATGTTTTTGCCGTTCCACCCTGTTCGTGTTAGTTTTTTACCTGATTTGAGTGCTTCAAGAGCAAGACTGAAATCCATATTTTTACCTATACGTATACGCTTTCTAAAATAGACTCACCGGGTGCGCAGTTACCCCACGAGAATTGTTTCTTAACTTCTTCTTTAATGTGTTTCGGCAATCTCCCGAACATTTGACGAAAAGACATCTGAGTAAACTCCTTACCCGTTATTGTTCGAAATCCCGCTTCATTACACATCTCTACGAAGAGTTTTTGATTTTCGACACAATCACAATGCCCCATCTTTACCAAGATCGACGCAAACGCCGCGATGTCTTGTGCTAGTTCATTTGTATTTGTGTATTTTGTCACTACATTGCTATTCATATTAAAACTCTTCTTCATCTAAAGACATTAGTACTTTGTCTAAGTCAGATACATCAGGAATTGACATTCTCATTCTAGTTTCTTCGAACTCGTTTTCGTCATTCCAATCGTCTTCATCATTATAATCTAAACACTCAATAACATCAACCGTTTTCTTCCCTATTTGAGCAGGACAGCTTGGGTTTTCGGTTCTGTCATACGCATCGAATACGTATCTTAACTTGCCTATTGCAAATGCATATAGCTTCGGCTTTTTATTTTCGTCTAATACGAGCATTCCACATGCTTTATCTGCTGAGCGTCGCACATTTGATAGTCGAAGACCGCATGTATAAAACGTCGGTAGCTTTTCGCGAATACTGCCGTCTGTATATTTGACCTTGACCTTGTTTTCTCGCAAAACACTTTTGAACCAGTTTTCCTGATCTTGATAGAAGCGATGATAATCATAGCGCGCTGATTTAATTCGCTTCATGCCGTTATTTGCTCGGTTTGATTCAGTGAAGTTCGCGTATAGATTCATTGAGTTTAAAAATATCAATGATTCTGCGTCCATTAGAGTGATTTCAGCTCGAAACCCGTCGAGCTTAGAGCCATGTATTCGATTATCGTATAATGTATTTGTTACGCATCTTACGTGGAAGTGATCTAGTTTGCTTGTGTCGATAACATCAAATTCGTACCCCGCATTTTTTATACTCTTGGTAGGAATTATGATCTCGGTTCTTTCCATTCATCGCCCCGCTGTGCTCAGTTGCACTCTTGTTGAGATAATTAATAGATATGATTTGGAAGATTCTCGTAACTGACATGTCACGAAATTCGGGTAGCATTTTGAGCTGTTCAGCGATATGTATAGAACATCTTACTTTCAGTTGTTGTTTGTCTTTCATAAGTACCCCCGACAAGTATTTTAATACTAAACTGCATCGCGTTAAACAAAAAAGCGCCCGAAGGCGCTTTTTTATAGAGTAGATACCAATATTCGATGTCTGTCTTCTTTCATGTTGTATTTCGCATCACTGCGATCAAACACTAGCTTCCCGAGAACAGTTGTACTAACCGTTTGCCCGCCACCGATAGATTTTGTTATCAATGTGTGTATGCCGCCAGGTACAGTTGGAGCATCGTATTCTTTGATGTTTACAACATCATCAACTTCGAGCTTCATTTCTTCAGATAGCGAATTGCCGTCTGTATCGTACCATGACTTGACTAAGATATTGAAATTTCCAATCTCAATCACCTTAGCTGTTACATTTCTTTGTAGTTTCATTAACTAGCCTTTTCGATAATATCAAGAGCAACCTTACATGCGCCTGAGCGAACAACATCTTTGGATGTGAATTCGATGATTTCAATCCCCGAACGTTGCTGTCTACGTATTTCGTTAACAACCCATGCAAGACCACTGATCTCTTTCTGTCCAGTTCGATAAATTAGCTTGTGATCGTCTTGTGCTAAATCCCCGCAGAAAACCATTTTCGTATTCTCACCGATACGTGTCATGATTGTCTGAATCTCGGTTTTAGTCAAGTTCTGAGCTTCGTCGACGATGATAAAGCAATTGTCAAACGTTTTGCCTCGCACAAACTGAATTGGTTCTGCGTGTATACGCTTGTTCCAATCGCATTTGAACTTATCTGACCCTAGACGTTCTTTAAGAGGTTGTGTTACAGTCTGAATCCATGGCTCCATTTTCTCTTCGAGTGTACCGGGTAGATAGCCTAATTCTTCACCACACGACAGCGTCGGTTTTAGAATGATGAATTGAGAATACTCGAAAATTGAATATAAGTCTGCACCAAGGGTAGTTGCAAGCCATGTCTTACCTGTACCCGCTGAGCCGATTGCGAAAACGAATGCACCATCCCCATTTTCAGAAACAGATTCTTGTATTGCAGCCGCATACTGTTCTTGATTAAATGAAAGTAGCTCAACTCGATTAGAACTAGCATCGTCTAGATTTTTCTTTTTGCCCATATAATAGACCTTATATTGATGATTGCCACTATGACAATATTATATTAATGCTAAAACGTGCCGTGTTAAACTAAAGCTTACGACGAATCACATCTTCTTTAGCAATAACCCCTTCTTTAGGCGACCAGCAAGTCAAATCCCCGTTGCGCACGTCGATATGAACCCATGTCATTACAGACCCGTCCTTCAATGGGCCTACTTCGATGAAAGTCACGTATGGAAATTCATCAGGGTTTTCAAGTATGTATTTTCTAACCTCGTGTGCAGGCACTTTGAATTTCGCGTCAACAGCTCGACCGAATTTGTGTTGAGAACGACTTCGAAAGTATGCTTCTACTGAGCTGTAGAAATTCTCGTCTCTAAAACCGCTGTCATCAAATCGACCGCCCCATTTCCAATCATTGACAACACACGACCCGAATCGTTCTCTAAGAGCATCTAGCGTGATTAGAATTCGCTCATCGAATAGCTGCCAGCATTTTTCACCCCATTTGTTATACATCTCAGGGGTTACTAATTCATATATTTTAAAGTGATTACATTTATACATTTTGTTCCTCATTAAAAAGGGAGCTAATCGCTCCCTAGTATTTATTCCCAATCGTCATCGTATTCATCGTCTTCGTCGTCTTCTCTGTATTCGTCGACGACTCGCTCATACGCTTCTTCTAAGTTAGGTATGAATCGTTCTGGGCGTGTCTGTGACCAGTAATCAATCGAGCGATGATTTGCCATTTCAGTTGTCATTTCAGAAACGTTTAATTCGTCGCCCATTTCCCAGTACATTTCTGGCATCAAGTCTTCAATCACTTCAGTGTCAGCTAGAATGAAATTGAAGTGGCTTGCAGGTATGCGACCTTTATAGCCGAAAATGCCTACCTTAGTTGATAGATTGCCTAGACGTTTACCAAATCTTCTATGCATATCATCGTATTTTGTACCATCACCGCGCCCATTCACTGCACCATAATAGATATCAGAGTAACCTAGCTCTAGTGCTTCGTCTGAGTCAGCGCCTAGTGTATCGATTACAACGTCATAATCGGACACGAGCTTTGCCTCGTCGGGAATACGAAGTTCTATGATAACAGGGAATGAGTTATTTCGCAGCGCAGAGTGTGACGCATGAAACATAGCCTTGTCACGCTCAGTTGTAATAAACACTTTGTCATCGTGCTCGATATTGTCAAACTGAGTCGACCCTGGGTTTGGCTTTAGACCGATCTTCAACATTGATTCGATGTACGTCGTTGATGTACCGTGATAGAAAGTTTTCTTAGCAAGCTTTTTGTTGAATTCCGCGCGAGAAGTTTCAAAGTCATGGTCGACTTCATCATAGTCTGGCGTGAATGATTGCGTGCGACGAGTAACACCGTGCAGATTAAGTGCATCGATAGTCTTTCTAAGCGTGTCAGACGCTGTAGACGGGCGATAAGATGAATAGCCAAGCATATCTAGTCGACCATTCTCAATTTCCGCATATACAGCTTGAGCGCCAGCGTTATACCACTCATCGACATCATACTCTTCATCAAAATCTGTACCAAGCTCTCTGTTAATAAATGGAGCTAAACGTTCAAATTCACGTTCATTGTTCCATACCCAAATGTTTTTGCCGTTTGCAAGAACCTTAGACCCGTTTCGAGGCTTACCTCCGCGAACAAAAACTTCATTGAGTGCTTCAAGCTCGCTCATAAATGTAGTAAGTTTTTTCATTTTGTATCCCTTGTAATGTTTACTTTATTTATGATAAAAACAAAAAAGCCCCGAAAGGGGCTTTTATTATGAAGTTAGTTCGTCGAATCGACCGGCAACACGTTCTGCATGCTCTGCTGAAAGTTGATGCTTATTGCTTTCTGCATCTAACTCAGAAGTTTTGCGCGCTGCTTCAGCTTCGATTTCTTGTTTGAGCTTCTTGTTATTTTCAATTTGTTCCATGTCAAATTTGGCACGCTGTCTAAGCTCAGCCGCACCTTTGTTCATGTCACTGATGATATCAGATGTTGATCTTGGCTCGACTTCTGTTGGTGCGCTTGCGTCTTTTGAGATGAATCCCCAGATTTTATCAATAATGTTCATGTTTTCTCACTTATTGTTTAGGCGCTTGATGCCTTTGATGATGTTTTCACGATATTTGAATTCTAATACGTTAGACCATAGATCGATACCGTTGTTTTGAATTTGTTCAGTGACTACGACTACTCGATTCGGGTCACATTGTAGACCGTCATTCAGTAATACTTTAAACTCAGTAAACCCAACTACAATGCATGGTTCTACGCATAATCGCTCTTTCGATAAACGAAAAACGATATCTTTGATTTCAATTGTATTCTGAAGAACGTCTTTATGCACGATAATCTTCCCACTTCGGTCGAGGAGTCTTCTCAGTTCCGTATTCAGGACCAGAGAACATGTGTTCGCTCCATGCGTTGTAGATCGATAACGTCGAGTTATTTTTATTGCTTCTAGATTTCAAGCTTGCTGCTTCGCGATTACCGCGCGTCCATACTCGTTGATCATCGCTGTAATTGTAATACCAGTCAAAAGTCTCGCAGTCATGAAAGAACTGATGTAGATCATTTTCTGCTTCAAATTTGGGCGCTGGTGTATATTCAGTAGACCAATCGGCAAATAAGTCATCAAACTGTTGGAATTCATTGTCAGTGCTCATATTCTTTCCCTTTGTGTTTCATTTTTCGTGGTGTGCGTCGCTTTTCTTCTTTCTTGCGATCAGTCTCGATAGTTGAATGATTGAACTCATTCATGTACTTCGCGACAAAATCGCGCGGTTTCTGAGAGTGTGTTTGTTTGTTTTTCTTCTTCTTGGCCATTGTAATGTCCTCTTTAAGTCGCTTCGCGAACGAAGCGACATTGTGTTAACTATTTCGGGGTTGTTTCTAAGATACCTTTTAGCTTTGCCATAAACTCAGCTTTCAGTTCTTTTCCCGTGTAGTTTTTATATAGTGCTGAGCCTGAGATAATCATCCAGAAAATCTCGATCATCAGACTTCCCAAATTGAAGTTGATCATCAAACTGATTGTCAACAGAACTGCGCCTGTCATGTTTGTCCACAGATATGTATTGTCTTTCGGGCCGTATCTTTCACTAGTTACGAACCAAAAAGCAAGACAGATTAGAATCATGCCAAT
>VTLG01010287.1_pt1 | contig 10686 bp, 11 predicted proteins | sample 4694571 | NCBI WGS metagenome assembly VTLG01 (sample SAMN12604809, study PRJNA352737) | marine metagenome | biome: ENVO:00000447; feature: ENVO:00000209|ENVO:00000569|ENVO:01000036; material: ENVO:00002151; isolation source: viral sequences binned using virsorter ... | reverse complement strand
TTGAGTTATTTTGCTAAACTAGCAAACGAATCATAGTACACGGGTTTAGTATACTCTATCGTAGTCAATTCTAAACTTTAAAAGGGGTTCGTGACCGTAAATCCGAATCCCTTTTTCTTAGGAATTGAAAACGTATATATAAAGTGATAGCCTGAGAAAAGGAACACACCAATTAATTACCGCCAGGACCATTTGACTTTACTGTTTCATATGTTAGGTTAAATTCAGGTTGAATATTAGTCACACTAGTATTTCTATTAGAGGTAAAATTTTGCATTATGTCATGGATGAATGCATTACCTCTAGCTTCCAAAGCTTTCGCCGCGCTCCCGTGAATCATACTGGAATTTGTTATATCCCAGTTGGGAGATATATCTATATATTGTCTTTTTTGGGAGGGGCTAATATCTAAAGAAATTTCTTTTAACTCTGCTATTTGTTTATCTATAGCTGATGTGTCCAGATGAGCTTTAAATTTGATTATATGATCCATATCAAATAATCGAGGTGCAGTTTTTTGGATAGCTTCATCTAGAAGTTCTAATCCTTTTGCAGCTGCTTCTGCATTACTAGTAATAGTTTCATTATCTAATGTACCCCATGATACCATTGATTCTGAAATTTCTCCTAGACCTTTTGCTGTAGTTTGTAATTTTGCTCCATCAACTTCATCGAATTTTTTCAGAGCAGCAACTACTTTTTCTACTTGAGTTGGTGCATTATCATCTCTCCAGAAGAAAAGTGTATCAGCTACTGCTTCGCCCATGCCCGCGAGAGCGCCAACAGTTTTACCTGTTAACAGAGCCATCATATTAACACCAAGTAGACCTACGGCTTTTGAAGCAACCATAAGATTTTCTGCATTAATAGTGTTAAATGCAGTAAGTCCTTCAGCTAAATTAACTAATGTTTTCTTAATACCATCACCGCCTCCTGCAATATCAGCTATTTTACCACCTACTGCTAAACCAGCAATAAATCCACCAATAGCTAATCCAGCTATTCCAAATCCTGTAGCAGCGGCAATTGCTACGCCTGTTCCAGCACCTGGGATAGCACTAATTGCTGCAAATAATCCACCTATTCCAACTAATCCGGCAAGTTGTTTACCAGTAAATGCAGAAAGTCCATCTGCTAAGTTTATCATTATAGCTTTAAGTCGACTGCCATCGGTATCCATCCAATCAAGTGCTGCACTACCAACTCCTAGGCCGGCAAAGAATCCTCCAATACCCATACCTATAACTGTCATTCCAAGTACTGTTTTACCTTGGGTTAGAGGTGAATTGAATTGTCCAAATAATCCACCAGCTGCTAGTAATCCAGCTAAACCCCATCCTGCTCCTTTCTCGGCAATATGGCCAATTGCATCAGCCATATGCATAACCATGGTACTCATCCTTTCGCCATCAACATTCATCCATGCCAGAGCTGCATCACCAGCACCTAAGCCAGCAAAGAAACCTGCTATTCCTGTTCCAAGAGCTGTCAAGCCTATAGCTGCTTTGGCAGCATTAGCAGGACCAAATATTGCTCCAGTACCTAATAAAGCGCCTATTGATACTAATCCTTTAGTACCTAATGCCTCAATTGCTTCACCAAAATTTTTGAATTGAATTTTTAATCTTGAGTAATCGATTCCTAGCCATCCTAATCCACCATCTACTAGAGCTAAAGCACCAAAGAAAGCCGCTATTCCTCCTCCGATTGCTGCTATTGCAATACCACCACCAGTCGGGTTTTTAGTAAATAGACCTGCAATAGCTCCTGTCATTAATAAAGTTCCTAAAGCCACAAGACCTGTTGTACCCATTCCTTCAAGACCTTCACCTAGATTAATTAACGTATTCCTTAAAGCTTTACCATCATCTCCAAACTTTTTAGCTATTGCATCCGCACCAACTAAAGCTAGCATAAAGGCTCCTATTCCTCCAGCAGCATAGCCAACACCAGTAAATAAACTACCTAATCCTGTAAGTAAACTTCCAAAAACACTACCAGCTCCAACAATCCATCGAAGTAAAAGTGAAGTTCCTAATACACCCAATCCACCACCATCACTACCTGCGGCTCCTGATTCACCTGTTGTTGCTCCTGGGGGTTTAAGTGAATCTCTTATCTCTTCGAAGATAGCTATCATCTCTCTTTGATCTTCAGATGTATTTAATTCTTTAGCAGAAAGTCCTTCTAATCTATCTTTTTCTAATTTTAGTGCTTCTAGATTAGATTCGTGTTGTAATTGTTGAAGCTCATACATGTCGAATAATAAATCACGTATTGCAGGTAAACCGTGTATACTATCTTGTCCAATTTGTTGATTTTGTTCAATTAGTGATGCTTTTATATCATTAAGAATAGATTGCTCTTTATCAGAAGCTACAGCTTCCTCCGAAGGCCCAGGTTTACCTGGCTTTCCTCTTTGTACATTAGCGTCTTTTTTTATATCATCATCCGCCATTTACTTTTTCCTAATTATTTTTTGATTGATATATCTGCCGCATGATCTTTTGCTGCGCTGTTAACATACAATCCAAACCATGCTGCTCCTGCACCTACCAATATTGATAGTAATCCAGATTGTTCCATTGTTGGAGCCTCTAGATCTAAGAACCACATTACTACATAATATATTAAAAATATGTAAACACTTAAGAATGCTCTTGGCCATATACGCCAAGAATCAATCATTTTAGATAGGTAAATCCATTTTTGCCATGGATTTTGATCATGTATATCTTCTAATTCTCTTATCCTATCTTTTAATTTCCCATTCTCCGCAAGCATTTCCATGAACTTTGATAAGTCCATTTCAACTTCATTCCGGCTCATATCGCCATGAAATCTATCGTGTTCTGCCATTACTTATTCCTCTGTTTTTCCAGTTCTTCCTCTATATAAGTCTTTAACATTTCAACGTAAACTTCGCGCTCCCACGGTATCATGTTTTCCAATTCACCTAAACTATATTTGTGATGTTGCATCATCGCAAAATTAGTTTGATAATAATTCAGGATACTCTCATGTGAGAGGCCTACGTAAAAAAACTTTGGAGTCCTCTTAATTCGTAAAAATTTTCATACTCACATTCTTCACAATTAAATTTTAAGTCATATTCTAATACCGGAGTATTAGTAAAAAAATTACTTATTAATTTAAATTGATCAGAAGTTAAATTATCAACAAAGTCTTGAACCTCTTCTCTGTTTTCTTTTTTACAATCGTAAACATTTTCATCATCAAAAATAGTATTAATACATGATATAACAATTCCCATCAAACCTTCAATTGATTCCATATTATCCATGTTTAATTCACTTAATGATTCAAGTGTTGGATAATTCATAGTTACACCAATTTTATCTGTTAATCTGATTATTGAATCTTCAGGATTAAAATCCCTTAAACTAACATCTGTAATATCGATCTCAACTGAGTTAAGATGTTCACATTTTTCAGATTGACATTTAATTTGTAATGGTATTTTTTCTCCAACTGAGATTCCTCTCAGTTCTAAAAAAAGCTTTTCAATATCAAATCCTGCAAGGGAATTAACATCGAGCTCACCTTCAATACAATTGTTTATTAAACTTCTTATTGCAATAGCTATTTGTTTGGGATCGCTAGATTCCAGAGCTAACAATAAGACCTTTTCTTCCTTAACTAAATAAGGTCTCATAATGTATTCCTCTCCCGTTGACGGAATAGTCACCGGATAACGAGGCACATCAAGTTTTGGTAAAGCCATAATTTTATTCTCCAATTATTATGAAATTAAATTTTTAATCGCCCTTAGCCCACCGCCAATGGTCGATGTTATTGCATTCTCTGGTTCCCATTTATCATAGGACCATTGAACCGTTAACTCCTGAATACCACTTTCACTAGTATTATCCAGGCCGAGTCCACCTATAGAAGTAGGAAATGCGTTATGCAATCTTACTCCATAAACTGGTCTGTTCTCTTTATTTAACTGTTGTATAGTTACATCAGTCGTAAATGTATCTCTATACCCTGCATAGTGGGTATCTCTATCAAATATTGCGTTCATCCAACCATCAAACATCGTCTTAATATACATGTCACTGGTAATGTAAAAAACTGTAGATATTTCTTCATCTGTTACTACATTAACCATTTTTTTAGATTCTTTATGACCTTGAAAATCAAATGTTCCTATTTGTCTTCCAGGCAAAGAAGCTGATTTGCATAGTAATGATATATCCCTTGGATCATTAATTAAACTTCGTACTGAAAATGATCCGGACATCATATTACCTATTATATTAGAAGGATTTAAATTTAAAAGGGACATTTGAGGAGGAGTAAATATTATATTAAATCTATTTGATGGAACTAATCCTCCATGATTAGAAAAAACTGCTTTTAAATCATCTATTGAACTAGCCATCTGTATGTTCTTCCACGTGTGTATCGAATTCTTCTTGAAGTTGATCAACTTCTTCTTGTAGATATTCAATGTTTAAATCTTGTACTGCATCATCAGGTAAAGCACCTAACTCACCTCGAGGCCATTTAATTCTAAATTCAGAATTCATTTCTACAGCATCTTGCATTCGAATTGTGTCTAATTTTAGAGCAGCAAGCTGAGCAGTAAGAGTAAAATAAACACCAGCAATAGTTAATATAACAGTAATTATTCCTACCAACGTTTTTACGTCTAAAGTTACTTGACTTTTTTCTGTGATAATTTGTTTTTCATCTGCCATTTTATTTTCCGTATATAGATTTTCTAGAATATCTCCAAACAGTATCTCGAGATACTTTTTTGAATTCATCTACTGGTAAGAATACTGCAATTTCCCATTCGGTCATTGGTACTCTATTAATTTTAGATTTAATGTGTGACATAAGATAATGTTTAAAACAAGGTTGAAATTCTTTATATTTACTAGCACCTTTTAATAGATCATATCTTAATTTTGTTAGTCTAGTTGTTTCTGCTAATTTTTTAGGAGCTAATCCCATTAATTCGTCTAAAAATAAAGCTCTTACTCCTGGGGAAAGATAATGCAAATTCAATGCATGAAATCCCCCTGGTGCTGGTTGTACCATTATTGACATAGGAAATTTATCGTAATATGGTAATTCAGCTTTTAATTTAGGATCATAAACATACATACACATATCACCTATCTTAGGCTCGGAACGTATTTTAAGCTGATCATCTTTCATTATTTTACCTCTAGATATATCCCCGAGCTCACGTACGCGCGCCTGAAACCAAGCCCTAGACTTCTTAGTTCTAGGAACTATATTAGCTCTATATGCTCCAGCCTGTAATGTATCAAATAAACTTGCCATATATCTATTTATACCTGGGACTTCAGAAGTTTGATGCCTAAATTTTTCAAAGTATCTTCTGTCCAGATTTGAAATTTCCAACCTTTATGTTGAGCAAACTTATCAGCTGCTTCCCATTTATCTTGGTTTTTCACATAGGTCATAACTTCTTTAAGATACTTTTTGGTCTTTCTCTTAGGTTGTTTAGGAGGTTTTGTTTGGCTTTTAGGTTTAATTTCTATTAGAAATGTATCACCATTTTTCATTTCTATTAATAGATCTACGAAATAACGATGCATTCTTTTATCTTCTCGTGCAACGTATGGTATAACTACCTCTTCACTATTCCATGCTTTAACGTTTGGATTGTTCTCACACCATTTGAATGATTGTCTTTCCCAGAGAGAACGATATACAACATTGGTAGAATCTCCAACATATTTTTCAGGTTTAGTAATTTTGTATCTGCCTTTGTAACTCATATAAATAATTCTATAAAAGAAATTAATGTTAACTCTATTTATATAGGAAAAAACTATGGCCTTTGGATCATCAAATAATACAGACAAAACTGGGCAAAAATCAATAGAACATACCATGAACACGGATCCGTATGGTATAACTGGTCACCTAGGGTACAATCCATTGCCTGGTGTAACAAAAGGTGTAAAATGGGCAGGGGAAAAATGGGATCAAGTTAAGCAAGGAGCTGCCGATTCTAGAGATAAGGCTATTAAAGAGGCCGCGGAATTTGCACATGCTAAAACTGCACAATCGCAAAAAAATTCAGGCCCAGATGTTAATCCATTAAGATATCCAATGAATTTAGGTGAATCAGGTGATGAAGCAAGAGAAATGATGAGATTTAATATTGTAGGTAGGAAACAATTAGAAAATAAACAATCTATTTACCTTTATACTCCCCCAGGTGTTTCTGTAGCTGACTCAGGTACTTATACAACCCAAGACTTTGGATTATTGGGAGGTTCTTTGAAAGAATTAGGTGCCCAAGCTAAAATACTTAATAGTCAGGAAGGCGCGAACCAATCAATGAGTGATATGATTGATTCAATACAGAGTGCAGGTGGGGTTGCTATTAAACAAAAATTAAACATGAAACCAGTTGATCTCTTTTTAATATCTAAAGGAGAAGCACTTAATCCACACACAAATTTACAATTCGAAGGGGTTGGTATGAGATCTTTTACTTTTGCATATAAAATGGTTGCTCAAAACCCAGATGAATCTGAAAGAATAAGATTAATAGAAAATATTTTTAGAAAATTTTTATATCCAAGTAGAGAACCAAATAATTTAGTATTAAAATATCCTCCATATTGGCAAATACAATTCTATAAAAGTCAAGGGAATGAGCTTTCAGAAAATATACATTTACCATTTATTGATCTTTGTTATTTAAGAAATATAAGCGTTACTTATAATTCTTCTACAAATGTATTTCATAAAGGTGGAGCTCCGGTTGAAGTAGATATGTCTTTAACTTTTGATGAAGCACAACAAAATACAAGAGAAGATTTATATCATGATTCTACTGATAAGGGAGAGGGAAATGTTGCCTTTGGTGAAGCTAATTATACATATGCAAGAAAAGGACTGACTCCGACTGATAAGGATGATATATTAAAAGGCCTAACTTCCGCTGATGATGCTGGACCTATACCTAGTAGTGGTGGTGGTGGTGGTTTGGGACTTATGTAAACAATGTCCTATTGGAAATTCAATGAGTTAACCCCAGAAGAAATAAAAGAACTTCAAAAACTTATAGACGAAGATATAAAGAAAGAACTTAAGATAAAAAAAGAATTTAAAGAGAGAAACAAATGAGCTATTTTAAAAAATTTCCTAAATTAGTTTATGATTTTAATAGGGAAGGTGTTGTTAATTCAGTAGTTGATTTATTTCGACAAGTTAGACCAATTCAAAATTTTATAGATAATTTTACTTCCTATAAATTTTATTCAATTAGAGATGGTGAAAGGCCAGATATAGTATCTCAAAAATTATATGGAAGTCCAAATTTTTATTGGACTTTCTTTTTAGTTAATGATTCTCTTCATGATGGATTAAGCTCGTGGCCTATGAGTATGCAAGATTTAAATCAATATATTGATATTGAATATGAAGGAGTTGCTTTAGAAACAAGACCAAATATTGTAAGAGATACAGATGGTGGCATTGTTGAGTTTAGAAATTCCCTCGCGGGAGAAGATAAATTTCAAAAACAAGGTGCTTGGACTGTTGGAAGAACTGTTACTGGCGCTACTAGTGGTGCTACTGGTACTCTTAAAAGAAAGGATCTTTACTTAAATCAATTAGTCGTACAAGATGTCACTGGAACTTTCCTTGGAGCTGGTGATGGAAATACATTAGAAGATGTTACGGGTAGTTGGATAGATCCTGTTACTAAAGCTATTATACCATGCTCAGTTCAAGTTTGGAAAGCATGGCCATATGCTGAAGCACCTCATCACTATTACATTTCAGGCGATGCAGCTGAAGACCCTCTAACTCTTCCAGATGGAACAAGAGGTTATGGTATTGAAGCTCACGTTTCAAGTGCTAACTTTTTTTCAACCACAGATGATGCAACTCTTAATTTAATTATACAAGAAGGTTCCACTGCAGCACCTCTTTATACCTCTAATAGAGAATATGTATTTAAGAAAAATGAAGAACGTTCTAAGATAAGAATTATAGATCCTGCATTTATTCCAGAGTTTGCATCTAAATTCGAGTCTTTGATCAATGAGTGACCCAAACGCTAAATCAGTAAAAAATGTTGTACAATCTACTTCTTTAGGAGCAGAGGGAATACAATTAGATCCTTCTGCTTATATAATAAAAAATCTAGATTTATTTCCTCATAAAGCAATAATAGAAGAATCTCCGTCCTGGAATTTAATTCCACAATTGGATAGTCTTGCTATTACTGAATCAATCTATAATAATGCTGTGTTTGTTAATATTCACGTTATAGATTCTGTTGGTATTTTTGATACTATTCGAATATCAGGAGGAGAAAAGATATATCTTCTTATTGAACAAGAGGTTATGACTACCAACCCCAACCAGCATCACATGAAAATTAAAAGAACTAAATCTATCGAATTGGAACTTTATATTTCAGATATAACAAATTTTAAAAAGCAAAACAATAATACCCAAACTTTTACAATTACATGTGTTCCAAGACCTGCTTATATAAATCAATTAATAGTATTAAATAGAGCATTCTCAGGTACTCCAGGTCAAGAAATAGAAAATATAGTTACTAGTTCTGAGATTGGTGGATTAGGATTAGAAATAAATAAATCAGATTTTAAAAATTTAAATGAAGGATATGGAAAAGCAATAACAGGGATATATCCCAAACTTAAACCTTTTGATGCTATTAACTGGCTATTGCAAAATGCTTCTAAAAATGGAGCTCCTATATTTTTTTATGAAAGTTTAAAAGATGGTTATCAATTAAAATCTTGGGAAGATATGCTAGATCAAGACGATTGGGATACATATAATAATTATCCACATCCTTTAGGGGGAATGATAAATGAAAAAGGTGAAAGAATAACATTAGAATCTCCTGATTATTATGATACTATAAGAAAAATCATGAAATCAATTAATTCAACGTTGAGATATTCTCTTTATAATGATGCTAGGAAAGGAGCATATGCTTCTCATTTAACTTCAGTAGATATTTCAAATAAAAACTATAGCCCAGATAATAAATTTCAATATAAAAAGGGTGAATCAAAAGGAAAAGGAATACGAACTTTAAATGAATATAAACCTTTTTCAACTACCCCTGAATTTGCCCAAGGGTCTTTAGATAATAATCATGATTCTAGAAATTTTTTCATATCAGAAAATAAATATGCTTTTAAAGATGCAAACAATTATCACGCAGATGCAAAAGAAAATTTACAAAAAATAGAATCTTATAGAGCAAATATGGGTAGAATGCAACACAATTTTACATTACCTGGAGACCCGGATTTAACAGCTGGAATAAAAGTTAAATTAAAAATTTGGAAAATACAAGATCCTTCTAGAGAGGATTTAACTGAATGGCCAGATGGAGATTTAATGATGGGAGGAATGTTTATAATATCGAAAATTATTCATATGTTTAGAGGAGATGGATATACTATGGAGTTAACTGCTTTAAAAGATTCTTCAGCAATTGATTTAGATGAGGAGTTTAAAATACAATAATGAAAAAAGATGATTTTATAGGACAACAGTTTTACTGGTTTACTGGTGAGATTGAGGATATAGATGATCCTGAAGGATTTAATAGGGTTAGAGTAAGATGCCACGGGTATCATCCTCCTTATAAAGAATTTGTAAGTTTACCATTATTTGGTACCAAATCAATTACAGGAGTAAAAACAGAAGATTTACCATGGGCAACAGTTTTAATGCCAGCAACTTCAGCTGGTACTCCAGGAGTAGGAGCTAATCATCACCTAGAAAAAGGTTCATGGGTAATTGGTTTCTTTAGAGATGGACCAAGCGCACAAGATCCTGTTGTTTTAGGAAGTATAACTACTTCAACTGATGGAGAAAAAGATTTAGATTCTTCAGCTTCAATAACAAATAAAATTTATAAATCAAAAGCTGGTCATCTAATAGAATTAGAAAATAAAGAAGGTGATGAGAAAATAAAAGTAACTCATGGTAAAAAGGGCGCTTATATTGAAATAGATTCAGATGGAGTTATAAACATATCTTCTACAACTGGTGCTATTAATGTTACTACTACTGAATCTGTTAATGTTACTTCTTCAGGTGATGATGTTATAGTAGCTTCTGGTGTTGGAAAGAAAACTAAAATAGTATAATGGCTGAAGCAGCAGAAACACTCCCAGAAATCTCGGTACCTCCTTTTGAATGTGTAGGAGAACTATTACCTACTCCTGCAAATATGACCAATACGCTTGGTACTATAGCAACCAATGCAGAGAAATTCGCTTTATCTACCGTTAAAGAGTGGAAAGATGAAGGAGAAAAATTAAAAGATGTATTAGATACTTTTAGAGAATTTCTAGTTGCATATGATCCTAAATGGAAAAGATTAGAAATGGTAGAGAAAGAATGGGAGATAATGATACAGAGATTGATGGAAGAATATCCTATGTATATTCAAAACACAATCTTACAATTAGTTAGTAATATAATCCCTATAAATTTTCAACTACCTCTATTAGGATTAGAAATAGATTTAATTAAATTAGTTTCTGATAGAGCTTATCTAGATCAATTAATGGCAGATGTACAAGGATATGGTGCTGATGTCCAGGCACAAATAGATGGATTAGCTTCAGATTTATCTCCAGAAGCAAGACAAGAAGCAATAGA
>VTLG01008569.1_pt1 | contig 10686 bp, 14 predicted proteins | sample 4694571 | NCBI WGS metagenome assembly VTLG01 (sample SAMN12604809, study PRJNA352737) | marine metagenome | biome: ENVO:00000447; feature: ENVO:00000209|ENVO:00000569|ENVO:01000036; material: ENVO:00002151; isolation source: viral sequences binned using virsorter ... | reverse complement strand
ATTAATTAACGCTTCAATTTGCTTTGCCTGCGCTTCAATTTTTTGCGTCATTACGCTTTCAGCAGGCAATTCACCGTTAATATCCTGATGCAACAAGTCTTTTATGCTCACCCCATTACTTTTTAAAAACTCTAAAGGATTGGTTTGAGCAAGCTTTCGAGCATCTTTTATTGCTTGAATTTCGGCTTTTAACTGTTCGTTTTCAGATTTAAACAGCTTTGAAGCTTCTTGTTGTTGCTGAAATGCCGCTTCTTTTCGCGCAATTGCGGCAAATGCGCTAACAACATCAGGCGATTGCTCCGCTGGCGGTTCAGGCGACGGCGCCACCTCCGCTACAGATAACTCACCCTCCGGTGCGGATAATTCAGGCTCTACGGCAACTTCTGCTTCTACTGCGACTTCTTGCGCTTCTTCACTCATAATGTCTCCTACATTGGAATTGCTTGATCAGCCCCTTGTGGTGCTGCGGCTTCTTCAGCCATCATTTGTTCGCCCATTGCTGGCGGTGTGGCACCAGTTGGCGCAATCATGCCCTCTGGCCCCATTGCTTCGCTAGGTGCCCCGGCTTGAGGCCCCATCTGAGACTGGGCCTCCATCTGCGCCTCTGCTTGTGCCTTTTGCGCTTCTGCCTGCATTCGACCAATTAAAGATACGCAGTCTTCCAGGAACCTGCGCAACAAATCCTGCCGCTCCTCTGGAACCTTGTTTACTTTAGCTTTTAAATAAGCCGAACGAACCAAGCGCATTGCCAGCGGTAAGTCAGTAAAAGGCTCAGGTGGCGAATAAATCCCATGCTCAAGCATCTGCTCAATTTGCTGCATTACGTCATCATAAGCAGCCATTGCCATGTTATTCACAGCGGCAATATCTGGATAATCAAGAAGACCGCGAGCCTCTTGCTGGGAAAGCATCCCGGCCTGAAGCATTTCAATGACTTTTTGAAGTTTACCGGCGGGAGTCGTTGGCAGAAGATTGGTTGGATAAATCTTCATAACGTACTGGTCATTTTTAAGATTAATATCTTTCCATTTTATCTTTTCGATAAATTTATCACCGTGACTAATAACCTCGAAGTTATCCCCACGCTCAGCGGCAGTACGCGCAATATCAATCATTTGATGCGCTGCGTCCAAAAAGACACGCTCATACTGCTGCGCGGTAATCATAAAACGCTCGGTTTCGATATCCTGAAACTCACGAAGAGCTACACCAGACTCTAGTCCTGCTGGCTTTTTAGACTGTGCCGCTAATTGAGAAATACCCGTAATCTCATAGGCTCGATTAAATAACCGGTCTAAGTGAGAAAAAATTTCACCCGATACAGTCTTAGGGACAAAAAACTGAGGCGGCGTGCCTCGGTACTCAATAACACCCCAAGTTTCGTTATTTAGGTGAGCTTTGGCAATCTTGGAGCCTGCTTCAACAAAAACCTTTGGCTTTGCCAGGTGCATCTGTTCCTGGATATTAAAAAGCAGCTTATTAATTTCCAACTGAATACCAGTCAGTTGTTCAGAGAGCCCTTGCCCGAAGAAGCCGAGAAGGCGTTCAGTCCATCGGATAAACACGAACGGAAAGTAATCGCGCTCATACGGTTCTTCGAGCAGCGTAGCGCCATCAATGCAAATAGCGTGGCGTCCATCTCCGGCGTCCTTACCACTAGGTAAGTGCCAAGCTTCGATGCACAGGATTTGACTGCTGTGGTCTTCATCTCCGTAGTCACCCTCTGGTGGCGCCGCTGAATAAATTTCATCGCGCCTCTCTGGGTAAATAGCATGAAGAACATCCCTATCGACATACTTAACCTGAAAAAGCTGGCGCGGTTTGCCGTAAACAGCCTCTCGGTCATCGACAACAATTTCATCGGGAAAGACTCGTTCTATCTCAATTTGTTCTTGGCCCTCGTAAATCTTCATTGCGCCTGTGCCAAAAACACAAGCATCCATAAAAACCCTTGGAGCTATGTCGTAAATCTTGGTGGCGTAAAATTGGCCTTCACAAAACTTATCGAGCAATTTAGCGCGTCTTTGCATCCGATAATCGCCATCACTGGTCAAAAAGGTCGCTTTAGGGCGGTTTTTTGCGATTTTAGCGGTAACAGTGTCGCACATTGACTGAATAACATTCAAAGTCACTCTGTGACGCATCGATGTGCTCTTGCTTCGAGCGTAGGTACTGCTACTCAAGCCAGAATTATAATAATTGCCGTAAAGCCGAAGGTTTTGAAGGTTTTGCTCTTTACGATAGCTTTGATCATCTAAAATAGCTTCGTATCGCGCCATTACGCCTTCATGGGCATCTTTTTTAGAGTTCCACCAGTTTTCCATCATCATCCCCCAGAGGAATAGTAGAGTAAGAAGTCATCTTCTTTTTCAGGGTCAAGGTCAGCTTGCTGATAATTCTCAGGAATAGCAAACCCAACTTCTGGAACCTTATCAGGAAACACAACCGAAATTTTACCATTTGGAGTCTCATAACTAATACTTTTTGCACCAATGCTTTGGCCAAACTGCACGGCTTCTTTTAATTCATCATCCATTCAGGTGTACCTGTCCCTTCATCGTTTTTATCTTCGATTCGACTTGCGGCTTTTTCCCAGTAATCTTTTTCCCACTGCTCATTAAATTCACGGCTTCCAGGGCGCGGTGGGAGCAGTTCTTCTTCGTGAGTAAAGTGCTTGGATTCTCGCCAAGCGTAAAGGCAGGCATCGGCGAGGTGGTTATCAAACCGGCCATCTTCTTTTCGGCGGTCCTCGTCCCACTGTAATAGACGCCATTCGTCCACTAAATCTGACAACTCATTTACCAAAATATTTCCGGCTGCCAGGTCAGAGTTCATAAGCTCAATGTATGCAAATTTATTGCGTTTTTCTGCTGCCCGAATAGGCAAGGCCCATCTTTGGCGCATTTCCTCTACAATTGATTTACCTAGTCCACCCGTATCAGCAACTATCGACGTAAAATTATACATCTCATTATATTCATGAATTTTCTGCGCAATTTCTGAAGGAAGCATTTTCGACTGCTTAAAAGTATCGACCACATAAAAATGCGGCAAGTCAGAGCTGTACGCCCCAATGACAAAGGCTGTTGCATCTTCAAAGCCTAAGTCCACCCCTAGAATGTAGTCAAAATCATGCTCATGGTGCGGCACGTCATCGTAAAAATTCTTTTCTTCAGAGTATTTGTAAACCAAGGAATCTTCAGACCTAATCCACTGGCCCCGCCACTCTCGAAGATAAACCGGGTTTGTGTCGTCCCATTTCTTCTGGCGCATACGCTTTTCAAGCCAGTCTTTGGCGTGAGGTATGTGCGGGTTGTCCATAATGGTCCAGTGGTGGTTGCTGTAGGCAAACGCGGGATTAGTCGTTGCATGAAAAAACATACCACTGCATGAGGCGTTAGGCGTCCCAATCATTGCCAGTGTGCCGTTATGGTCTACAAGCGCAGGCTCAAGAACTTCCTGAACCAGCTCTTCCATGTGAGCACCAAAGCTTGCAGCTTCGTCAAGAATAACTAGACGGTAAGCAGACCCACGAAGCTTATCGATATCAGCTTCATCGTTTGCACCTGTTAAGATTATCTGGCTGTTATTGGGCAGTGTCGCCACGAGCTCTGAGTTATTAAACCGCATTCCTATGTGATAACGACGGTTTGCTCTTTTAAGCTCCATCCACATAAGGCGTTTAGCACTTGTGCGTGTAAGTGCGATGTAGGCCGACAATGAATCAGGATGCTTTGAAGCTGTTTCAATCAGGTAGTAACAACTAGCGTAAGTCTTACCAGCTCGCCGAGAACACAAAGCGGTTTTAAAAGAAGAGGGATCGTTAATAAACGCGAGCTGTTGCTCGAACAAGTCCTCTTGCCACCGATAACTGCGGTCTTCAGATGCAGTCGTATCCTCTTTAAGCGCATTGGCATCACCAAAGCGTTTAACAAATTCCTTAAGAACTTGGCGAGAGGCGTATGACTCAGGCGGCTTTGGCATCCGTTACCTTCTTAGGCCGACCTTTTTTCGGGGCAGCTTTGCCTTTTGTTCGGCACCAAGAGATTGAAGTCATCGGGAGCCAATAAGAACCCTTCTTCTTATCGACAACCCGAACCCCCAAAACCCCCTCGACTTTTTCAAAACCTAGCTCAAAATGGTCAGAAGATAAGAAACTCTTGTTTATTACGCTTCGGGCCGATTCTGTAAGTTGTATTCCTACAATCTCCATTCTTCACTCTCAATCTTTTCCAAGCCCTCGGGTCTTTGGATGTTTGGGACATAAAACAGATTATAGGGCTGCTTTAAGTCTTTGAATATAAAACTTTTATGACTACAGAGGATAGGTTCACCTTTATCGTGCTCAAAAAAGCCTAAAAGGGCCTTACATAGCCCAAATTTTCGTAATGATTTCTTGGTGTAAGCAAAATGAACGATAAAACGATTATTTTTAGTCCGTACACCGCAAACCCAGGCAAATATTAGATTTGGGTCTTCATTTGAGCAAGCAATAACCGTAATCGAGTTTTCCATAAGGTTTTTTATGACTTCTCGATGGGATTTGAAGAAAAGGGGTTGGTACTGGTCTTTATTTTGGACCCACCAGGAATCCAGCCAGCTTTTATAGACAAAACTTGAGTCACCTTGGTCTGCTAGGCGAATATAAACCGGTAAACGCTCGTTATGCATCATCGGGTTGTAGGGTGGCGCCGCTTCGGTAGTCATTTACCACTGTCCTTTAATCGGTCGCTTGTCATTTCAGCCAGCTTGATTAAGTCAGCGTCACTCATGGCGTCTAGGTCAGACTGCTCCTTAAGCTCTTTCTCGATACCGACAATCTGGGCCAGTGAGCGGGTCATCTGCCCAAAGGAATGCACCTGTTGGCGGTCTAGGCCGCTGCTGGTAGTAGAAACCCTAAGATGGTGCCTTACCTCGGAATCAATTACCGCAAGGGCGTTTTCCATGATGCTGTGAAGGCTTGGCATAACCCGGATATCAATCAGGTCGGCCTGGCGCTTGTTTATCTGGACTCTGGACCCTTCGGTTTCAAGGTCCTGCTCGGCGAGCTCTAGGATTTCTCGGCGGTCTAGCTTGCCACCCTTAGTCTTGCAAGCCTCATCATACCGGACCTCAAGACTCTTCCCCATATAGATTTTCTTCTTCGACATAATTCACCCGCAATTTGGACGGGGGCGGTTTTTACACCTCTGGTTTCATCCCCCGGCCCCAAAAATAAAACAGAGGGAAGTTTAAATCAAATTATATAAATTTTTAAATGTTATGCCGCACTGCGTCAAATGCAATTAAGGGGGAGTGAGTGTGAGGTTATTAAATATTAAAAGGGAAACCCGAGCGCGGGGGTACCCCCTACCCTCTAGTCGATTGTTTATAATTCGGAAAGTACGCCGCAACACCGTACAGAATACAAACCTAATGGTATCAGCCACTTACCCTATTTTCACTTATTCGGTTGCGGTCAACCACTACCGAACGAACGACGGTCGACCACCCTCGGAAGGTACGACCATGTTATTTTTGGGGGTGTCGGGAATAGGGCATTTTACCGAACAATATAACCGAACAAAATGCAGCCATTGTAGAGTTCTCGGGACGCCGACCACGCACAAACCACGCACCAGCCACGGAAAGAACCCGCGCGCAGGTCTCGAGCGTCTCGAGCATAACACCTAGCGCGCGCATTTTATGCGCACGGGATAAAAAATAGATAAAAATCTAATAAAATAGATAAAAATCTACCGCCCGCCCTTCTGCCAGCAATAAATAACCACCAGTGGCGCCGATAAATGCACCACGGACGCCGGAGAATTGATTCTAAAGGGATAAAATGAGCCGGACACACCACAAATAGGGTTGGATTAAGTCTGCAATGTGTCCAGCCCCAAAGAATTCACTTTTACAGTCTCACATCATCGGACCAGTTGTCTAGCATGCATGAACCACCGAAAATTTGCCCAAACTTTTGCGCAAGCCCTATCAAGCCCTTTTGCAAACTCTTTTGTATAATTGTCTTTTACTACATGTTTCATGCACTAGTGGCATCCTGTTAGGTTTTAGACATCAAAACAGGCCCTTTTCACTACATGCTACGTGCATGGCTTGCGCGATGCTGGCCTCTCTTCGTGCATGCACTAGACCAAAAAAAATGCCCACCATGATCGAAACCACGGTGAGCATGTATGAAAATTTTCTTTCGTGCGGTGCTAGCGCGATGCTAAATCACCCTTATCAACCCACCATTTCCGCCATCCGTCCCGGACATCGAAGAACTTTACCAGCACTCTATCAGCCCGAACGTGGACAACTTCCACCACTTTATTGTCTAGCCTTGCAGATTTCCCCGCTTTAATGGGTCCAATTCTGCCCGCTGCAATTAGTCTTTTGGTCATTTCTTCACCACCTTTTCCACATAGTAGCGCTTGTCTAAATCAATTCCGAGCACCTCGCCCGCATTGACTTGCGGCTTTCCTATGTGAATTTCTCCCCGTTCAATTTTCTGGCTTACTTCACGGTTGCCCAGCACAGGAGCGTAATACCTGCGCGCGTCCTCTAGTGTCTTAAAATATGGTAATCCCACCCTTGTCATTTCTTTACCTTCCCCGCCCGAATCAGCGGCTTTAATTTTACATTGTTTTCCCGTGCTACATCTTCCACAGCTTTGCGTGTTGCAGACCGGCCACCATGCCAGCGCAAAAAGCCTACCCCCTCAAACTCAACCCCATCCGGCTTTTGTTCTTGCTTGTCTTTCTGCGAAGGGCAGCCGGGGAAACCGGCAACAGGGCCAATGCCAAGCCATGCAGCACATGCAGAAAACTCGAAAGTTTTATACTCGTAGCTTTTCCAGCTTCGCCCGGTTTCAGACTCTAAGCCCTTAAACGTGGCAACCCGCACAGCGTGAGAAGAGGGGGCTCCGGCCTCGAAAGACTGGAGCCAACCCCACCAGATACAGGCAAGCTTCTTTAATTCTTGCTCAGTAAAAGCAGCCATTTCTTACCCCTCCCAATAAAAGCGAAAGACTTCGCAGTTAATTGAATCAAAAAATACTTTTCGTCCTATGTATTGACTGGCCACCTCTCGTACCTTCTTCCATTTCTCGAAAGCAGTACGGTCTACCAGCGAAAAGGGCTCAGCAGGTGCCGAAGAATAGCCGGAGCAAATTGAAGCAATAGCCGGTTCAGGCCCAGGAGCGAGCCATTCTTCACAGCCCTCTAAAATATCCCGATTCTCAAACTCAAGAACTTCCGGCCCCCACACATCTTTGATTGCCTGCTTGATTGCGTCAAAGGGGGAAAGGTGTCCGTTTGGCTCATCGGGGTGATAGTCTCGCGGCGTATCTTCATGGGGTCCAGAGTCTTCTAAAGGCTCATCCTCGACCGGCTCAGTAGCCGCTGGCCTCTCAACTTCAGAATCTTCTAAAAAAGCATAAATCCCGAGCACCATCTCAGAATGGAATTTCTGCAAGCGCTCCAGTTCTTCCTTGGTGTCTTCCAGCTCTTTCTTGATTCGCTCAACATCTTCTGATTCAGCAGCAGCAGCGGCGCACATCATAGCGTTACTACTTGGGGCATCCCAATTGTCATATTTGTCGGGGTTGCTCATAACTTCCGCCAGTGACACCCCGTGCAGCTCTTCTGCCTCTTGCGCGGCAGCCTTAAAAAGTTCCTTGTTTTCCTTGTCAGTCATTCTTGACCCTTTCAGTTGTTAGTCCTGCCCATATTGTAGCGGATAACCGCAACAAATCAATAAAAAAAAAGGGGCTCAAAAGCCCCTAATTCTATAATTTTTCTATGTTTTTTCAGCTTGTGCCAGGTGGCCTGGCAAGAGGTAGCCCGCTCTTATAAAATGCCCTCCGCCGGTCAGAATCCCAGCCGGTAAGCCCACAGAGCTTGCCTTCATATTCCAGGGTTTTAGGTAGTGTCTGAAACTCCGCAGCGTTGGCGCAGTCTACCCAGAGGCAGACGACGACGAACGACGACGACGACGACGACCACGACGGGACGAACGGCTCATGTGGGGGCAAGAGCTCAACGACGACGGGAAAAAACTCCGGCCTTGCGCGTGCTATGCTACTCGTCATCCTCTGCCCCTTCATCTGCTTTCACCCTTTCAGCAATTGACGCGACAACGACCGCCACCGCCTCGGATCCATCAAAATGTAACTCCCTCCTGGACGACTCAAGCCAAACTTCTTTGGTGTCGCCGTGCCCACCTTCCAGCCAATAATCGGAGCCAGCAATTCGGGCCAAAGCATTGAGCCCATCGACGAGAGATTCGATAAGCTTATCCTTGTTTTCTTCCCGGCGCTTTTTGAACCTATCCTCCGCCGCCGCTCGTGCCGCTTTTATCTCTTTAACTTCTGCGTTGGAAAACTTACAAGTTCTTTTGTTGTGTCCATAAACCCCGCATCGGCTGCATTTTCTCATTTTCTTAACCATTTCGCTTCTCCTTCATCCGTTTATTGATTTTTTCCAACTCGCCGCGCTCAATAAGAATAAGCCGGTCCTGTGCTGGTAGAATGCCAAATTCTATGCCCATGATATCGAGCCCAGCGCCCAGTGTTGATGGCCAAGCACAGCCTAGCGTCCTGTAATACTGCGCCCCGGATGGCCCCTCTAAAACAACAATAAAATGTGTTGCCCTGTCTAAATTCCGCATAAAATCCCCCTCAAAAATATGGATAGTGTTCTAAGACAAAAACCAGCGCACGGGCGCAGTAGATTGAGCGCCCCTTGAACCTGTCAAAAGTATCATCGGCGTTACACATTAAGTCCTGGTGACGCTGGACGCCCTCAATAGCTCGCAATACCCTGGAGGCGTCGGCGTGGTCACGCATCAAGATAGATATCCCCTCGTCATTCTCACAGGATAGATTCAAGTTTTCTTGATATTGCCTCTCAAGCTCTTTTGGGCTTCGGTCTTCTTTAAGCTCAACCATGCTCAGCCTCCGCTTTTTCCTTGAGTTGTTGCGCCACCCACTTGGTAGTGTTCCGGCCCTGTTTATTGAGTTGACGCTGCCACCGCTCATGCGTGCGGCTGAAATTGTAGCCTTGCCGCTTCATCCATCGCGCAAGGTCTTTACTGGTTCGAGAATCGAACTCTATACAAATCCGGTTCTCGTCTTCATCCGCGTAAGCCTTCCAATCAATCCCCTCAATTGTCCCGGTGATAACCTCAAACTCCCCTGCTTCAAGCTCTTCCTGGATAAGCGCAAGCCGCTTATTGAGTCGCCTAATTTCGGTGGTGTGTGAGGTAACACTCACCCCGGTAAGCCTTCCCGAATATTGGCACGGGGTGGCCAACAGCCTAGCAGTCTTTTCTTTTATCCCGTCAGCAATGAGGGCTTGAATAAGGGCATCCCCCTCTAGCTTTTTCTTATGCTTGTTCAGAGACTTATTGAGCCTTTTTCCCTCGTCCCGGTATCCTTCCAAGTCCCTAATTCTGGCCTTTAGCTTCCGAATAACTTCGGGGTCATCGGCAGAGATGCCACCGCGACCGACACCAGCAGCGCGAGACTCTAAAGCGTCGGCCCTTTTGCTGTTCTCAATGCCTGCGCGCATCTTATTATCTGAGCGTTCTAGAGCCTTACGGTGGCGTCGTTCGGAATGATGCCCGATAAGTATAGGCTGTCCCATTGGAATGTGCCGCGTTTCAGCTCGTGAAGCCTCGAAGCTTTCCTCTGATTTAGTTCGCGCCCTATCTGCGGCAACCTCGAGACGCTCCTTGCGAGCCCCTTGACGGTCGGCATAGTCTGCGCGTCCTGGTGTTCTTGCTGTTTTTTCTTCATTCATCTTGTACCCCTGTACATTTAAAAAGTTAGTCCTAGCCGCATCTTAACAGTAACTTGCGGCCAACCGCAACAAGAAAAGCACAGCAAACCCCTAGACTCTAATACTAAAAACCCGCTAATTTGGTCGATGGACTAACGCAACATCGAGGGGATAATGATAAGTACTAATTTTGTTTTAAAAGTTTCGGAACATATCGAAGCCAACCCGCCGGAAAGACTAAGCGAAACGTACCTTTCCAAGCATATCGTAGGCGCTATTACATACGCATTGAAGGCGGTTGCATTTTGCGACGACGACGACGACGACGACTGGCGACGACGACGACGAAAACCTGAGACAACTGGAGACGACTGGAGTACACCAGAGGATGCTCAGATAGTCATCAGTTGCGGCGGGTCGCTATACGTCTACGACCGCACAATTTGGCGACGCATCGACGACAAAGACCTGAAAATGCTCTGCCTTCTTTATGACGGCAAGAAGACGACCATCAACGATAAACCAACAACAATCGGCATGACTGACCGAAAAGCAAAATCAATTGCTACCCTGACGACGCTACTTCACACAACCCGGCGCCCCAACTTTTTCGACGAGCCACCCATTGGCCTGGCATTCACTGATGGATTTTGGACCATTGAAGACGGGCACCTCGAATGTGTTGAACACCATCCCAAGCACAAGACAACCTTTGGCTATGGCTTTCCGCTGGACGACGAAGACCAGCCCGTTGGCGCGTGGCTTAGATATCTCGACTCTCTTTGGCGGGACGACGAAGACAAGCAGCAGAAAATTGACGCGCTGCAAGAATGGATTGGTGCAACCCTTATTGGACGCGCCACGTCATACGCCAGGGCGGCTTTATTTATCGGTACTGGTGCCAACGGCAAAAGCGTTC
>VTLG01005590.1_pt1 | contig 10686 bp, 12 predicted proteins | sample 4694571 | NCBI WGS metagenome assembly VTLG01 (sample SAMN12604809, study PRJNA352737) | marine metagenome | biome: ENVO:00000447; feature: ENVO:00000209|ENVO:00000569|ENVO:01000036; material: ENVO:00002151; isolation source: viral sequences binned using virsorter ... | reverse complement strand
AAGGCATATCCAGGTGCAAAATGGAGAGAACAAGAAAAAGAGTGGCGATTCCCATCAGGGGCAAAGATAGAGTTTGGTTACGCAGAGAACATGACAGACGCTTTGAGATACCAAGGTCAATCATACACATGGATAGGAATAGACGAACTTCCACAATATCCTTCGCCAGATATATATAATTTTTTAAGATCTTCTTTAAGATCCGTTGATAAAGATATACCTGTCTATATGAGAGCAACAGGTAATCCAGGCAATGTAGGATCACAATGGGTACGAGAGATGTTTGTCGAACCTAGTGAACCAAATACAGCGTTTGATGTAGGGATAGATACACCTAATGGTAAGAAGTATATAACTAGAAGATTCATACCAGCTAAGTTACAGGATAATCCTTACCTGATGCAGACTGATGATTACTATATCATGCTTGCATCTTTACCAGAAGTACAACGTAAACAGTTTTTAGATGGAGACTGGGATGCATATGAGGATTCAGCTTTTCCAGAATTTAGTAAAACAACCCATGTGGTCGAACCTTTTGAGATACCTAGAGGCTGGTATAAGTTTCGTGCTGCTGACTGGGGTTATTCTTCTCCTGCTTGTGTGCTATGGTTTGCTGTTGATTATAATAATAATCTATGGATTTATAGAGAACTATATACTAAAAAAGTTACAGCAGATAATTTTGCACGTCAGGTCTTAATGTTAGAGAATAACGAGTATATACACTATGGTGTATTAGACGCAAGCACTTGGGCCAAGAGAGGTGATGTAGGTCCTAGTATAGCAGAGACCATGATTAGATATGGATGTAGATGGAGACCATCAGATAGATCACCTAAAAGTAGAATTAATGGTAAACTAGAAGTTCACAAGCGATTAAAAATAATTGATAAAGAACCAGGCATCAGAGTATTTAAAACCTGTAAGAATCTAATTAGAACTTTAGGATCATTACCAACAGACGATAAGAACCCCGAAGATGTGGATACGAATGCAGAGGATCACGCATACGATGCATTACGTTATGGTTGTATGAGTAGGCCAACACATCCTAAATTTGCAGAACGATTTAGACTTTCATCTACTCAAGATAGTTATCAGATGGCTGATAATAAATTTGGATACTAATGCCACTAAATAAAAAAGGTAAAAAAATTAAAAAATCTATGGTAAAACAATACGGCAAGAAAAAAGGTGAAGCCGTATTTTATGCTATGGAAAATTCTGGAAAGTTAAAGGGTGTCAAAAAAAATAAAAATACCAGAAACAAATAGGAAAAATTTTCCTTACACATTAAATTTAGTGTGGTGGGAAGATATCGTTAGTGAATCTAGCTGGTCTGATATAGTAGATATCAAGAAAGCAAAAACAGCTGTATGTTGTAGTATAGGATGGATAGTAAAAGAAGATTCTAAATCTACAATATTAATGGCTGATTATTCTTTTGAAGATAATAAAGAAATAAAACAAGGTGGTAGCTATACAACTATACCAACTAAAAACATACTAAAGATTAAAAAAATAAAAATATAACAGGAGACAACAATGGAAACAAAATTTGATCCAAAGGCTAAAGTTAAGCAAGGTCAATTTAGTGATGGACCTGATGGGAAAAACCCAAACAGGGAACATACTAATATTGATTTTTCTAAACATGCACCTAAGAAGTACCAACCATTTGAGTATGATGTAACTGAACCAAGTAAATCTGGTTCTGAGCATGTTCAAGATTCTTTATTTAGAATGGCTGACGAAAAAGATTATTAATGAGTCTCGGACCCAAAAGTAATTTTATACCTGTAATTTATGCAGGTACTAAGAAAAAAAAGAAAAAGAAAAAAACTAAAAGGAGAAAATCCAAATGATGAAAAGATATATGCATGGAGAACTTGCACCTGATACACCTAAAAAACCAAATGAGCCAATGGCTATAGATCCTAGTTCAAAAGTAAAACAAGGAGATATGACTGGTGATGGTAATGATAAAAAAGGTAAATCAAAATCAAAAGTAGATCCAGCAATTTTTAGAATGGCTGAAGAAAGAGATTACTAATTTAAATGGAAGAAGAAAATAAAGTAACTGATGGAGTCAGTGAATCATCTTCTATAGTCGGACATATTAGAGAAAAATTTTATCAATCTGAAAACTCTAGATTGTACGATGAGAAAAGATGGCTAAAGGCTTATAGAAACTATAGAGGACTATATGGTCCTGAAATGGTTTTTCGTTCAAACGAAAAGTCAAGAGTGTTTGTTAAAATAACAAAGACTAAAGTATTAGCAGCTTTTGGTCAATTAATAGAAGTATTATTTTCTAGCGGTAAGTTTCCATTAGGCATTAGTCCAACTCAAGTACCTGAAGAGATACCTGAGTATGCACATTTAAAACCTAAGAAACCAGAGCCACAACAAGAACAGTTACAAGATCCATATGGATTTAAAGGTGATGGTAGAGAAATACCACCTGGTGCTACAGCAGATATGCTGATGAAAAATTTAGCACAAGAGTTTGAGAATGTTGGTTTTGATGAAGGACCAGCTAATCAAGGTGAGCCACAAATACAACCAGCAGATATAGCTGCAAAACATTTAGAAAAATTACTACATGATCAACTAGAAGAGTCTAGTGCTATAACAGTTTTAAGACATGTATTTTTTGAAATGTGTTTATTAGGAACTGGTATATTAAAAGGTCCATTTAGTTTTGATCATACATATCATGCTTTTGATACAAGTGAAGATGAAGCTGGTAATGTAACAAACATCCATGTTAAAAAAATTAAAACAGTTCCAAAAGTAGAAGCAGTATCATGTTGGGATTTTTATGCAGATCCTAATGCAACTAATATAAATGATTGTGATTATGTAATTCAAAGACACTCATTAAATAGGCAACAATTTTCTGATTTAAGAAAAATGCCATACTTTAATGAAGAAGCTATTGATATGTGTTTAGAAGAAGGACCTAACTATCAAGTTAGAGGTTATGAATCTTCATTATACAATAGAGAAACTGTAGAAACTATTTATAAAAATAGATTTGAAGTATTAGAATATTGGGGTGTCATATCAAAAGATATGGCAGAAGAGTGTGGTATAAAAAGTGATAAAAGTGTAATTAGTGTCAACGCATGGATATGTGGTGGTAAAGTATTAAGAATGGTAGAGAATCCATTTGAACCTACTAGATTACCTTTTATGGTTTGCCCATATGAATTAAATCCATATCAGTTTTTTGGAATTGGTGTTCCAGAAAATATGGAAGACTCACAACAAATTATGAATGGTCATGCAAGAATGGCTATTGATAATTTAGCACTATCAGGTAATTTAGTATTTGATGTTGATGAAACACAATTAGTACCTGGTCAAGATATGAAAATATTTCCTGGTAAAATATTTAGAAGACAAAGTGGACAACCAGGAACATCTATTAATGCAATTAAATTTCCAAACAACACTCAAGAAAATATGATGATGTTTGATAGATTTAGACAGTTAGCAGATGAAGCAACTGGTATACCATCATATTCACATGGTACAACTGGTGTACAATCTACTACTAGAACTGCAGCAGGTATGTCAATGCTAATGGGTGCTGCAGCATTAAGTATTAAAACTGTAATTAAAAACGTAGATGATTACTTATTAAAACCTCTAGGTGAAAACTTGTTTCATTGGAATATGCAATTTAATGCAGACATTCCAATTATCAAAGGTGATCTTGAAATAAAAGCAAGGGGCACATCTTCATTAATGCAAAAAGAAGTTAGATCACAAAGACTAATGACATTTATGCAAACAGCTGCTAATCCAGCATTAGCACCTTTTGTTAGATGGCATACATGTTTAAAAGAAATAGCAAAAGCATTAGATATTGATCCTGATCAACTAATTAATGATCCTGAGAAAGCAGCTATCTATGCACAAATAATGGGAATGGTAAATGGAACTCAAAGTAATACAGCCCCTGCTGGAGAACAAAACCCTATGGAGACAGTTGGAAAAGCACCTCCAGGGGCTTCAATCACAGATCCAACAGGAAATGGAGGTGGCAACATCGGAATCGGCAATATACCGATGCCAGGGGAAGCTGGTTTTGCTTCGCCAACTCCTAAACCTACAAATAGCAAACAAACGCAGTAAAGAAGGTGATTGATGGCAATACAATATTCATTGTCGTATGATAAAAATGGTAATCCTTCATTAGTAAAAAATACTATTACAGGATCTAGACCAGTTGTTAATACTACATTTAATATTGGAAAACTAGAACAATCACGAGAAATACAAACTAATTTTAATTTTGTATCTGAAATATTAAATAAAGAAAATTCTAATCAAGTATATAAAAATTTAACAAATTATATATACGAAGAAGAAAAAGGTGGTGGTGGTCAAGATTTTAATCCATTTAAAGAAACTGAAAAAGATAAATTTAATAGAATGGATTTTGATGCTGCAGCTGCAATAGATGAAACAGGTGTTGCAACAGGTAAATCTACTTTTATGGAAAACTTAAAAATGAACGCTGTTGAAACATATATAAATGCAAAACTTAATCCTACTGAAGCAGCAATAGCAGGTGCTATACCTTTTGTAGGTAGTATATATAGAGCAACAGTACATGCAGGATCTAATTATGTAGATCCATATTATGATCCACTACATGAAGAATATTATGCAACTGGATTTGGTCAGTTTACAGATGAAACTAAAAGAAGATACACAGATAGTCAAACAAAATTTAAAGTAGAGCAAATTGGAATAGATTCAGGAACAGGTGTAGAAGATCCTTCAGATTACATACAAAGAACAAACGCAAAAAAAGTACAAGATGAATTTAGAACTTTACAAAATATAAATGCTCAAGTATTAAGTGGTGGTAATGGTGGTAATGGTGGTAGTGCTCCTACTCCTACAGCACCAACACAATCATTTGCATCAGCTAGAGCAGCTATGACTTCAAATCAAGCATACGGTGGTGGAGGCGGAGGTGGAAACCGAAGTCAAGGAGCAGGTGCAAAAGCTGGAACTTCAGGTGGAACTGGAGGAAGACGAGGTGGAGCAGGGAGATTTAGATAATGGCAGTAGATTATAGAGGGCAACCAATAACACAACAAACAGCATTTACCACAACAGGTATAATGAATAAAAAACCTGCAGCTATTAAACCATTAAAAATGGCAGCTATCAAAGAACCTGAACCTAAAGTTGTACAAAAAAATTTACCTGAAGAAAGATTACCGTCAATTAATTTAGAAAATTTAAGAGATGATGATAAACGAATTTTAAATATTCATTTAACACCATCTCTTAAAAATGTATTCAATAGAATATTTGGACAGGATATTTTTCCTGAGTTTGGTTTAAGTGAAAACACAGTAAGTATCCCAAAAAGTATTGTAGTTGATAGATTTGGATCATTAAGTAATTTTCAAAAAATGATTCGGAGAGATGACAACAACAATGTGCCACCTAGTCAAGGTATAATGACTAGCCCACAAACTAATAAAACAGTTTAGAGCTACCCTTATCCATAAGGCACTCAACCCAATAGGTAAAAATAATGGAAAAAGAAAAAGAAAAAGTTTCTGAAGAAACTAAAGTTAAAATGCCAAACGCTAATCCCTATAAAAAAGATAGAGGTGAAGATGATGCAGAAACAGAAGCATTTGCTAAAGGTGAATTAACTAAGTTTCAAAGGGAACAAAGAGAAAAAGCAGAAACAGCAACCGAACAGAAGGACACCGATACATCTGAAGAGACTGCAGAAAAATCAGATAAAGAGGCTACTCCTATCGCTGAACGCCCTGTCAAAGCTGAAGATCGTGCTTTTAAGAAACGTTATGACGATTTGAAAAAGCACTATGATTCTACTATAAATAAACACAAGGAAGAAGTTCATTCTTTGCGTACACAATTAGAGTCAAGCACAAAACAATTTGTTGCTCCTAAATCAAAAGAAGAATTAGAGGCATGGAGAAAAGAGTATCCCGATGTTTATGATATGGTTGAAACCATTGCTATGAACAAAGCTACTACTCAATCTGCAGAACTTGAAAGTAAATTTAAAAATTTACAATCACAACAAGAACAAATTGCAAAAGAAAAAGCTGAAGTAGAACTTTTAAAAATTCATCCTGATTTTAATGATATTCGTTCAAAAGATGAGTTTCATCAATGGGCTGAAAAACAAGATCCTACTATTCAAAGTTGGTTGTATGAAAATACATCTAATGCTAAGTTAGCTGCGAGAGCTATTGATCTATATAAAATGGATAATGGACAAAGTAATCTAACTAAGAAAGAAGAAAAGGATGCTAAGAAAGAAGCTGCTAAAGCAATTTCTAAAACTAGAAAAGCTGTAGACTCTGATACACCAAAGAAAAAAGTTTGGACAACAAGTGAGATTTCTAAATTGAAACCCCATGAGTTTGAAAAATTTGAAAAGGACATTGACCTTGCTCGTTTAGAAGGTAGGATTGAACAACGTTAACAATCTAACTAAACAATAATAAGGAGAAGCATTATGGCTTTTACAAATGCTACTGGATATAATAACCTTTCACAAGGTAATTTTACTCCACAGATCTTTAGTCAGAAAGTTCAGAAGTTCTTCAGAAGAGCATCAGTGGTTGAGGATATTACAAACACTGATTACGCTGGAGAAATCGAAAACTTTGGTGACACAGTAAAGATTATCAAAGAGCCAACAATCACAGTCAGAGATTATGCTAGAGGTCAAACAGTTGATACACAAATATTAGCTGATGATCAAATAACTATGACAGTTGATCAAGGTTCATACTTTGCTTTTAAAGTAGATGATATTGAAGAAAGACAATCTCATGTAAACTTTGAAGCTCTTGCAACCTCTTCAGGTGCATATTCATTAAAGAAAAACTATGACTATAACGTATTGAAGTTTATTTACGACAATGCTACTAATGGTACTAGTACAGGAACTGACGCATCACCAATCGATGGTGACGCAGCTGTAGATACTTTGGCTAACTTAGTATCAACTGCTAAAAAGAACTTGGACAGAAATGATGTGCCAGAAGAAAACAGATGGTTAGTTTCATCACCTGAGTTCTTTGAACAATTAAGAAAAGCAGGTGCTAAACTATCTGACCAGTCAGTAATGGCTGATGGTGGTTCATCACAAATCAGAAATGGTAAAGTCACAGACAGACCATTATTTGGTTTTAACATGTACCAATCAAATGCAATTGCTGTATCTGGTGGATCAGCAGCAGCTCACACATTTGGTTCTTCAGGATCAAATGAGCATGTGTTCTTATACGGACATATGTCAGGAGTTGCAACTGTCAACCATATAGCTAAAACAGAATTAATCAGAGACCCTGATTCATTCGCAGACGTTGTCAGAGGACTACACGTTTTTGGAAGAAAAATTCTAAGAAGCGAAGCAGTTCAAAGAGGCGTTATAACAATAGGTTAATTAGGAGGATAATAGAGAACTATGGCTACATACGACTTAACAGCAGCTGGTGGAACTACTGGACATCCGTCTAATGGTAGAACACCTTATTTAGTTGAAAATACAATTGATGTATCAGCAATCAATGGTGACTCTGGAGCAGCACAAAATGATGTTCTTAGAGCACTAGACATCCCTGCTGAAACTCTAGTTATGGAAGCTGGAATTGAGGTAATCACTGCATTATCTTCTTCAGTAACTCTTGACTTAGGTATCACAGGTGGTGATGTTGACAGATACGTTGATGGAGATACTAACGCTACAGGATTCTCTGCACCAACAGCTACAGCTAGAACTATAGTTGCAAGTGCGGATACTCTTGATGTATTAGTACTAAGTGCAGATGCAGCAGCGGGTAAAATCCGTGTATTTGCGGTACTATGTGATGTATCAGGTATTGACGAAACTGACAGAAATACAGACACTCAGCACGACACTGCTGTGTAATCTGTTTAATATTAGAGGGGGCTATATGCCCCCTTTAATTTATACCCCTTATAATATTTAGGAGATTTATGGCTATTCATGATTTAACAAAAAAAACTAAAGCTAGTACAGGTCAAAGAATTATACGTTTAGGACCAGCTGATAATACTATGAGGGTTATTAAATTAGAAAGAAGACTTGATGACCAAGAAGAAAAATTAAATAAAATAATAGAATTATTACAAAATGGCAACAACTTACCTAACACTAACAAATAGCGTACTTCGAGAATTAAACGAAACTGAGTTAACCTCTAGTACGTTTAGTTCTAGTAGAGGTATTCAAACTGCAATTAAAGATTTTATTAATAAAGGCATTCACGATATCTATAATGAAACTGGTGAGATACCTTTATTATATTCAAGAACTACACAAGATTTAACTGTAGGTGATAATGAATATAATTTTCCAGCTGACTTTAGAAAAGCAGATATGGATTCATTTTCAATGGCTCCAACAGAATTAGTAACTAATGGTGAGTTTGCATCTAATATAACTAGCTGGACCACTGGAGATGGATCACCATCACATACATCAAGTGGTAATGGTAGATTAAATTTAAATGATGCAGCAGCTTATCAAGCTATTAATACTACAGTAAATAAAACTTATAAATTACAACTTAGAGCTTTAAGTCCAAATAGTTCTAGTACTGGATTAATAGTAAGAGTTGGTACATCAGCTGGAGGAACACAAAATTTAAATACTACTTTAGCTGTAACTAATTTTAGAGAAGGTGCTATATTAAATACTACATTTACAGCAACAGCACAAACATCTTATATTTATGTAGAAGCACCAAGTGTACAATTAGATGTTGATTATGTTAGAATATCAAGAAGTGATATTGCTACAAGAAAATTAGTGTATATAACTTATGATAGTTATTTACAGACTCATAAACCAACTGATGATACTAACAATAGTGGTGGATATTCTATACCATTAAGAGTATATATATTACCTGATCATTCAGCTTTTGGTATAAGTCCAAGACCTAATACAAACGAATACACTGTAAGTTATGATTATTATACAACACATACAGATTTATCTGCTCATGGAGATAATATGAGTTTACCTGACAGATTTAGAACATTGATAGTTGATAGAGCTAAATATTATACGTATATGTTAAGATCAGATCCACAACATGCACAATTAGCTGATAGAGACTTTCAAAGAAAATTAAGATTATTAAAAGTAGACTACGCTACTAAAAATGACTATATGCGTAGTGATACAATCGCAGAAAGTATTGCAACACAAATAGGAGGTAGAGTAAGCTAATGGCTATTAGAAAAGAAGAAGAAAAGAAAAATAATATGAAGATCACTGATAATATGGATGGTGAAAAAAAAGCTAATGAAAAATTACAAGCTAAATATGAACCAGGTGTTTTTGATTTAGTTAAATATAATAAATATAAAAAAGCACTACAGCAAGATAAAGTACAAGAAGTTTTTCCAGATGAATCTATATTTGAACTTAGAAGAATGTTTGATATGTATATGAAAGAAACTGGTGGAAAAATAGAAAAAGATTAATAAATGCCAACTACTGACCTTATATCACCGTTTGTAGTGAGTTGTGCAGGAGGCTTAACACTTAATAAAGATGTGTTTTCTATGGCTCCTGGTGAAGCTCTTATATTACAAAATTTTGAACCTGATATTAAAGGTGGATATAGACGTGTCAGTGGAACAGCACAATATAATACTACAATTGTACCACAAGGATCTAGTACTACAAGTCTAGTTATTGATTGTTCTATTATATTTAATGGTCAAGTAATAGTTGCTAGAGGTGGGGACATACATAGAGGAACTACATCAGGTAGTTTTACAACTTTAACAACTGGACTAGGTACATCTACTAGAGCATATGATTTTGAAAAATTTAATTTTAATGGTACAGATAAATTAGTTATTGCTACAGGACACTCGCCTGCACAAATAATTAATTCTAGTTTTGCAGTTGATGTAGTAAATGCAACAGGTGGTGGCACAGCTCCAAGTAATCCTAAATTTGTAAAAGCATTTCAAAACCACATGTTTTATGCTGGTGCAACTAATTCACAAGAAGTTATATTTAGTGTACCATTTGAAGAGGATAATTTTACAACTGCTAGTGGTGCAGGTTCATTTAAAGTTGACTCTACTGTTGTTGGATTAAAAGTATTTAGGAATGAATTAATTATATTCTGTGAAGATAGAATATATAAATTAACGGGAACATCATCTAGTACATTTGCAGTGCAAGAAGTTACAAGAAATATTGGATGTAGAGATGGTGGTAGTATTCAAGAGATTGGTGGTGATGTTATATTTTTAGCACCTGATGGTTTAAGAACTATCGCAGGTACGGCAAGAATTGGTGACGTTGAACTAGGATCTATATCTAGGCAGATACAATCTAGAATTGATGATATAACATTAGATAGAATAAGTTCTTTAGTTATAAGAGATAAATCACAATATAGATTATTTTATCCAGTTACGGCAAGAGGACAACTATCATCAAAAGGAATTATAGGTGTATTAAAAAATAATCCTAATACTAGATCTATTGGATTTGAATATGCAGATATGGTAGGTGTTAAACCAGCATGCACAGATTCAGATTTTATTAGTGCTGTTGAAACACAAGTATTTGGTGGTTATGATGGATTCATCTATAAAATGGAAACT
>VTLG01003290.1_pt1 | contig 10687 bp, 8 predicted proteins | sample 4694571 | NCBI WGS metagenome assembly VTLG01 (sample SAMN12604809, study PRJNA352737) | marine metagenome | biome: ENVO:00000447; feature: ENVO:00000209|ENVO:00000569|ENVO:01000036; material: ENVO:00002151; isolation source: viral sequences binned using virsorter ... | reverse complement strand
TGTGACTTGTAATCAACTAATTTATCAGTTGCTCTGTCAATACCTTGACTTCTTTTTCTTATTTTTCTAAGCTGTGTAAATGGAGTTCCAGTTCTTGTCACTCCGCCAGCTAGATCAGCAGATGCATTTCTGAGACTAATTTTTGCCTTTTTTATATAACTACCCAATGTTGATGGAGATAATTCAGTGATATATTCCTCTTTTACCCCTGCTGTTCTAACACCAGTAGTTATTTTTTTGGTAGTCACTGGTTTTTTCTTTTTAGTAGAAAGAGAATCACCAATTTTACCATAATTTTCAATACCTTGTGGAACAGCAATTACTGGATTAGCATTAGCTTGATCTATGAATGTTCCAGTCTTAGGAAGATGTAATCCCACCATTTCACCCATCGCTTGTTTGCGAATCGTTGCAAAATAAACCTTCTTTCCTTCCTCTTTACCATACTGTTTCTGCATACTCTTTTTCATATCAGACTTATCATACTTCTTCTTGAGCATGGTATCTTTTCTCTTTTCTGCTGGAGTCATCTTCTCTTCATTCATTTTCTTAGTTTTCTTCTTCATCGAATTGATGTACTTTCGATAGACTGCTGCCTCAGAGGTTTTACCCATCTCTCTCGCCCTTTGTTCCATAGCAACAGCCGCTTGAATCTTATGAGCATGCGATCTAGAAGAATTCCTGATTTTTGATACAGACGCTTTTGCTTTAGCGACATCCTTAAAACCAAGTCCATGAATAGTTCCTTTAGGATCTTCATCAGTATATAAGTCTGAGTGTTTTTTAGATTTTGCTGGTTGTCCTTTCTTACGAGGTATGCGAGGATTTGATGCTTCTGTCATTGCCTTTTCTAAATCATCTGCCTGTTTAGCATGTGTTTTAGAACCACCTCTTAATTTACCAACCAATTTTTTTATAAATGGTTTATCTTTACTATCTAATTTTTCATAGACTACCGATTCCCCGACCCCGCCTGAGCCATTACCACCACCATTACCACCAGAGCCACCGTTACCATTTCCAGAACCATTCCCACCGTTCCCATTTCCGTTAGAGTTTCCGTTACCATTTTTCTTTGTTTCGTTGTCATCATCTTTTGTATCTCTTGCAAGATATCCACGAGCTCCTATGCGATACCCACGAGGTATCTTCTTACACTTCTTATCATCGAAGCAGTAGTATTTGCCTGGAGGACACTTTTTAGCCATTATTTTTTAGATACACCTTCGATGAGATACTTTTCTTTTGACGATGCTTTCTCAGCAGCGTATAATGCAAATGATTTTGTAGCAATCAATGACATAATATGTTTGATGTTGTTACTATCATTTTCATCAAGAGGGCCTGCTAAACCAATAAGGGCTCCTGTGACAATACCCAATTCAACAAGAACAACAAGAAAAATGAGTTTCAATGCCCATTGTCCTGTTTCAAAAAATTTTTTAATTTGTTCTGATGCAAACTTTTTCATATTAGATATTCCGCTAGATATATTTATACTTTCACTGTAGTCTTAGATAATTTAAAGACTGTGGAATCAGCAGACGTAGGTGTTGCACGAAGTCGTAGATTACCACTGTTGACATCAGCATCAAATGTGGCAAGAACAGCACCTGTCCGAATCGTTCCATATTCACTCATAAACGCAACTGTCCCATTGTGAATTACGTTGATTGTTGTCATGTGATACTGAGTTCCTCTCGTCACTTGAACTTGGAAAGTTGCAGAACGAAATACTGTTGCAGAAATACTTGAGACTGTATCTGTACTTGTAGATGTAGTAGTTAAAGTATCACTTGAAAGTGTAACAATGCCTGGGTCTCCAAGATCGACACCCTCCGATGCGGTCATGATACCAGTTACAGAGATATCATTCTGATCTAGAGATGTAATCGTTCCAGCAACAGATAAGTTACCACTAATAACTGCATCAACAGCGTTGACATTAGTAATAGTAATTGTTGGAGAACCTGTTAAACCTTGAGCGCTAACTGCGAGTGTGGCGTTTGATGCAGTTCCTGTTAAATCACCAGTTACATCACCAGTCAAATCACCAATGAATGTTGTTGCAGTTGTAGTTCCAGATACGTTTACATTTTGTAGGAAGGTTGCATTTGTATTTGTTCTGATATTATCAGTAACTGCAATACCTGTTAGGTTTGCACCAGATATCGCTGGTAGTGTAGATGGAAATCTTGCATCTGGTATTGTTCCAGATGATAGATTACTGGCACTCAACGCATTTATGATCGAAGATGTAACAAATGCAGCACCATTTGTTAACTGATTATTGTTAGTTGGTATTGTAGGTGTATTTGAAAAATTATTATAGTTTAGATAATATGATGCAGCTTGATCAGCAAGTGTGACTGCGTTAGTAGCATTTGATGCAGTTCCCGTTAAGTCACCCGTAAAGCCACCCACAAAACTTGATGCAGTGATGATACCAGATGTATTAACAGATACAGTAGTTCCAATTCCGACGGACTTTGGAGTTCCGACTGCATCAGTAAATTCAATTTCACCTTTACTATCTTGTTTGATTGTAATTGTGTTTGCGATACCAATGACAATCTCTTCAAGACCACGAAGTTGTTTTGCGGTTGGGTCAAGAGTAATCGAACCTGTACCAATCGTTAGAATACCAGTGACTCTGGCATCTCCAGTCACAACTAAATCTTCACCATAAACTCCTGTATCTACACCAACATGAACTTTAGTTGAACTTGTGATACCTGTTGCAAATACATCACCATCTTTACTGAGTGTGATACCACTACCAACTAAAACTCCAGCTCTTGCGGTGACTATTCCAATCGAATCTACATTTGTTACATCTTCATAAGTTAAAACACCACCAACAGTCACGTTTCCACTAAATGTTCCAGTTGCCGCATTCAGTCCGTTAATTGTAATACTTGGTGTTCCTGTTAATCCAGCAGATGTTCCTGTAATATTATCACTTGCAGTAATAAAGTTAGCACCGTTTGTGAGTTGATTGGTATTCGTGAATGAAGTTGTAATGTATCCAGCACCATTCGTCAGTTGGTTATTATTTGACGGTATGGTTGGAGTATTTGAAAAATTATCATAATCTAAGTAATATGATGCAGCCTGACTGTTTAATTTTATCGCATTACTTGAATTTACCTGTATTGCATTACCCATGTAAGCATGAGACGAACACTGATAATGAAGAACAGTTGGTGTAGAGTCTGTGACTTCTAGATCAACATAACCAGATCCCACAGTGACTCCTGTGGTGTATGCAGTTGATTTTCCAGCATCAAGATAGAATCGGAATGGATGACTACCAGCTACTGATCCAGAAAAACGATATGTCCTGCCAGGAGTAAGTGTTAGAAAAGGAGACTCTACATTATCTAAAACATATCCATTAGAACTTCCACTACCATAATATCTGTGTGCAGATGTTTTAGTAGCGACTGCAACTGTAATTGTAGTGGTTGATCCATATGGTGCAATCAGATGACTGAATCCTGAGAACTGTGCAGCGGTAATGATACCAGTTGTATTGACACTATCATTCTCACCAACACCACTACCACCAGTAGCAGTTGCACCAACAAACTTACCACTTGATGATTCATATTTTAAAAACTTACCATCTACCTTTGCAGAGTCTTCATCAACATCATCGAGTTTTAAAAGATTAACCTCACCAGAGCCTGGCCCATGTGAAAGAACTTTATATAAAATATCTCTTACTTGTTTGATCTCTGCTTTAAGATTATCTACACTTGTCTCATCTGTGTTTTCAATCTCTTCTTTAATATTTGTTTCTTCTATAAACTTGATTGCCTGTGCAACAGTATCACTTATCTTCGGTGTCTTGATTGGTTCTGGTTTGATAATATCTACTGCATCAACCTCAGTAAATTTGATATCATCACCATTATTCCAATCTTGAACTAGTAAGGGGTCTTCCTCCTCTAGTTTTGATACATCAAAATCTTCAGGCACTCCAACAGTTACTGCTGGTTCTGTAATATCCTTAACTTCTTTTGGATTTTCGATTACATCTATTATTGAATCTAATTGTTCAATTAATTTTGATTCCTTCTTCTTTTGTTTCTTTATATTTACCTTTGCTTCTTTTATTCCAGTAACCACAGTCGAAGTCAAGACATCAAGATTGATGTCTGCTTCCTTGAGAAGATTATCAAATTCCTCTTTCTTTTCTTTCTTGGCCTTTCCGAGAAGACTAAAAAATTCTGTGAGTTCTGGAGATTTCATTTATCATCTTTATTTTGATTCTTGATTAATTTTGATAACTCCGCTGTTGAACCTACAAATAATGCATTCGTCACATTAGTAGGGCCTTTGTTCGGATCTTGTTCGAGATCCTTCATTTTTTGTTGTAGGTCAATAAGTTTATCTGTTGTATCTGCAACTGCTTTGATTGTAGTTGCAGCAACTTCATAAGCTCTTGCAGAATCAGACTCTTGTGCTAATTCTAATATACCATTTACTGCTTCCTGACCTTTCTCAACGAGAGAATATAAGTTTGCACGACTGTATTCATAGTCCTTTTCAGAATCGTTTTGGTCACTCTTTTTTAGTTGATTCTTCCGAGGTTCAATCTTATCGTTTTCAACGACCTCTGTGTCAACGTTAAGTGCTTCCTCGATAGAATCAAAATTTTTCATAACTCTCCTAGATATCTACACCCTGAGATGGGCTAAAGTCTTTTCCATCACTAAAGAATGATGACATTTCATCAAATCCAAAGTCATCACCAAATTCAATTGATGCATTATCAACTGCACTAAGAACCCCAATCGCAGTATTGTGTTCGTGTTTTGCGGCAACTGTATTATCATAAGCACGATATACAGTTATATTTTGACCAGTGATACTTCGGATAAACATAATCTCAGTATCAATAATAATTCTCTGATTTGCAGCCAAGTCAGTAGTTGCACTCACCTTGAAGGTTGTGACCTTCTCAGATATTGCACCATCAACAACTGTAGCTGTGTCATCATCGTAATTTTTCTTAGCAGTTGGTGTTGCACTGTATCTAATACTACGTCTTGCAGTTTTAGTATTTGTGTTAGCGTAGTAGTCAACATCAACTTTCTTGATAAGACCCTCTGGATTTTCTGCAACTGGGCCGAATAGATAAGTTTTTGCAACAAATGATAAAGTATAAACAATGGTTCTACGAGATTCAAAACCACCCTCATATTGATCACTGTAATTTATACTTTCTAAAACAATTGGTATATCTTTTTTCTCACCTATTGAACTGATAAGATTAACTGTAATATTAAATGATGGTTGAAAATACGGTAATATTTGTTCTAATATCTGTAACGCATCATCACTTAACTTAGCCATGATGCTAAGTTCAAATCCTATATTATATGGAACGGGCATGTAAACCCTTTTTGCATTTGTTCCATTTTTAGTAAGAAATGTCTGTGCGATTCCAGTCTTACGAGTTGGGTCATATTGTATTCCCTGCATCTCGAAAGATAATCTAGGAAGAGTTATTGCAGTCTCTCTGTCTAAATCTGGTTGTTGTTGAATTCTTGCCAAAAATTTCTGCATTGGGCCATAAGCCAATGGCACTTTTAGGGTGCTAAAAGTTGTCCCACTCGCATCCTTGTGTCGAATGTTAATATTATTAAAGAGAGTACCGAAACCGATAACTGTCTTTCTTAATATCTCATGATAGAAATAAGTACCTAACATATCAAAGCTTTCTAACTATTTAGAATGTTCCGAACGGATTGCCTTCTGAGAAGTCCAAAATGGCATCTGCCTCGGTCTCAAAGTCTGCATTATCATTGTATTGATCTGCATTATATTGAGAATTTGGATAATCATTTGGAGTATCATAATCCACAGAAAGAATCACATACTCTGCACCAGATTCTAATCCTTTTATCTTCTCACCAACTTGAAACTGCATTGCAGTGAGCATACTGACATCAAGAGTTCGAGACCCTGCATCCCATACTTTAACTCTTGCAGTTTCAGCTGAACTTGAGGAAACTTGAACTGTTTCATTAAAGATATAATCACCATCTCCAATGGTTGTAGCAGCACCAATTGTGATTGTTGGTGCAACAGTATATCCAGTACCAGCGTTACTAATTCTAATTGCACTAATCGTTCCACCAACCATGACTGCTTCGGCGGTTGCATCAGTCCCTCCAGATGGCGCAGTAGTAATCGCAACATTTGGTGTTGTTGTATAACCTGACCCACCAGATGTAATTGTAACAATACCTACAGAACCTAGAGTTGTGATGCCAGCAGTCGCTATACCAGCGCCTGGCACGGTTACAGTAGGTATTCCGATGTATCCACCGCCAGGATTGATTAAAAGAATTTTATCAATAGATTTAGCAGTTGCGATACCAGAACGAGATGTCATGATTGCAACCGCAGTTGCATCTACGCCAGGTGATGTGCTAATTGAAACAGTTGGTGCGGTGAGATATCCATAACCATCATTCTGTACAAATATTTGTTGAACCGCACCAAAGTTAAGAGTTGTATTTGCAGTTGCAAGACTACCAATACCAGATAAAATTAACCTTGCAATATATCCCTCTGTTTGAACAACTTCATCGATTGCATTAACATTTGTATCAATAACCTCATCTTCATATTCAAAGAGTTCACATTGTAATTGATAAACATAGTTCTTTTGTAGTTGGTAGAATGGTCTTTCATGTTCTACAAACTTAATTTCAAACATTCTCTTTCCTAATGGAAAGAATATTAAATCTCCCTCTTTTGGTCGATTTGATAATTCATATTCATCTTCCTGTTGTTCCAAAAATGGTGCAACTGCTTCTTCAAATCTTTCTTTAGATATTACAAATGTTGCCTCATCAGTAACTCGAACACCAAATTTTGTGAGTATATCCCCTGATCCAGCATATCCATCAATATTCATCAAATATGCCTCAAGAGGAAATGCCTGATCGAATCTCGACTCAACCACTTCCTTCATGATTGTTCTAGATGTCATCAATTTACGAGGTATATAATGACACTCGATGCCATACATCCTTAGTTGTTCATTAACTAAGTCTTGTACTAAACCTTGCTCTCCTTTAGAGCCTTGTAGGAAAAAGGGATTTAACATTATCCAATCATGTCAAGTGGCGGCATTTCATAATCACTCGCCATCTTGGTTCTAATCTCTGCCAATTCTGCAACACCGTCATCATAAATCTGACGACCATTTAATTGAATACCACCAGGCAATTGAACTCCTTGAAATTTAATTAAGTTTTGACCCCATTGTCTTTTACATAATGCTGTAAAATATCTTTTTAAAAACTGGTCATTATACACTTTTGTAAAATCATCTGGATCCAAGATTCGGAAACAATCGATGACAAAGTAATCATCCTTGTTTATTTGTGCCCAATCAACATCAATATACAAACGATCCTGACGAATATTAAATCTGTATCTTACATCTGGATTCAATAGGAAAGTAATATCTTCAAGTTTAGTTTGAACCATCGCATATTGAAGAAGATCTATTGAACCAAAAGCATATAAGTCATTTAAAAATAACTGATAACGAATATTGAATAAACCATCATAAACTGTATCTGATCTAACTTTAAATATTTGATTAACTCCAATTACAGATGGAGGCATTTGTATGTAATTATTATTTTCTTCTATATTAAAGGTTGTTGATAATCCAACAGTTGATGTTGTGGTTGTGGTTGATATTCCTAAAGTTGAATCTCCTCCTCTTGCTTGTCCTCTATCAATATCATCTTGTGTAATTTTGTATTTCAAATACATCCTTGCGATACCATCATAATGTCTCTCTTGATATATCTGAATAGCATCATCTAACAGATCTTGAAACTGTTCATCTGCAACGTTAATCTCTAAGACAGGAAAACCCAACTGTCTTTTTGCGTAATCTATTAATCCTTCTCTGGAACTTGGTTGAGCCATTCTTCACCTCTAAGTTGAAATACCTGTTCTGACAAGCACATTACCTTCTGCTATCTTAAAGAAAGTTGAACCAGAACTTACATTGATATCATATAGATACCTACCCTCAGATAAACCCCTAGTGACGGTTGAACCCATAGAAAGAGTTACTCTTCCATTTGAGTCACCAAGAGTTACACCAAAAGTATTTGCAGTTCCAATAGTAGATTTCTTCATGTTACTTTTTCCAGTATAGTTAGAAAAATCTATACTAGAACCAGCAGAAGTTTTAACCGTAAAAGTGGTGTTAAAATCAGCACCAGAAAATATGGTAAGATTTACACCATATGGAACAGCGACATCTGGATCAAAAGTGATTATCTGTTGTTGTGCCATTTTTCTAATTATTTAGTTTTTGAACAAGAGTAGATAAAAGACCTTTGATTTCTCCTAACTCACCCTTTACATTATCAAGATCTTCTTTCATTTTATCCAATTCATTATTTTTAGTTTCCGCAATTTTTTTGCGTTTCATGTAATCTAGATATGCCTTTTTGTCACGATTAATAATCGCTGTAGAATCGGAATCTCGATAGAGTCCGATTTTACCCTCAACTGGAATGTGTTCTGTCATTATGCAAGTGCGATGGCTCTAAGATCTTTAATATATGGTGGTTGTGCCTGATTAGTTCCAACCATATCAATTTTGATTTGGAATCTTGTAAATGGTGGTAAATTATCAATTGTGAAATCATAATCTTTAAACGATTCACCGATAGAGGGTGAAATATTATCATCAGGTTTTCCATTATTATTAGTTTTGTTAATAATATTTTCAAACTGATCTAAGTTATCAAAGCCTGGGAACAACTCAAAATCTTTTTCCATACTATTTTCGGATTCTCCTTCAGAAAGAATTTTATACATCACTCTAATATCAGAACTATTTCTTCGATATGCAGCAAAATTAACTTTAAGACTTGTTGATGGATTTTCTAAAGAAATTAAATTAGAAATATAAGTCGCTGCACAGGGATCTTGACCTGTTTCATTAACTCTTGAATCTGATGCAAAATTAGAAACAGGACTGTTAATTCTATTTGTAGTTAATATTGCATTAACTCTATCCAAATCAATAGCTGGTGAAACATTATCATCTGCACTACTTAATAAAAACTCCATTGTCAATGACTTATTGCCAGGCAAATCTGATAGTTGTTTATCTTCATTTACCTTAGACGCAACCATTCGAGGTGTTTCAAAATGATTCATATCATCAAGTGAAATATCCACGAATCCCTGATCAACAAATGATGTTTCAGAACCATCAATACTTGTTGCTGAGATTGTCCTTGCTCTAGCACCAATAGATGTTGAATTTGGTAGTAAGGTTTCAACATTAGGTGTAAGAGTTTCAAACTGGATGTTTTGTGAAACATCAAATCTTCCACCTCCACGTTTTGTTGATGAGAAGAAACGATCTGGTAAAGTTCCGCCACTTCTGTCTGTTCCATCACTATTCATATCAACTTTGATATGATAGAAATCTAAATCTTTTGGTCTTGTTACAGTTGCAGCTGGACTATTCATATCATGAGTTTTGTTGATTCTTCGGAGAGAAACCCCAGCAAATTCATATTTTGTAATTAATTCACCAGATGAATGACTTGATTGAACTGAAGAATCAATACCTCTAGTTGTGATACCAGTAATTGAATTATCTGAAACACCTGTATAAGATATAATTTCACTACCTAATCTTGCATAACCAAAGTTAGTCGTTCCAACACCAACACCCTCGAATGTTGCAAAATTAGATGTTGCAACTACAGGTATATCTGATAGAGAGTTATTGTCATAATCAGCAGTTATTTTGGTTGATGGAACATCAGGATCAACACCACCTATTTCGACTAGATTGTTGAAAGCATGCATTCCATGAGCTCTGTGATCAACCTTAAAGTGTAATCCATCATTGTCTCGATCAATATCAAAGGAACTAATTGTTACTCCACTTCCGATATTACCTTCAACAGTGGTTCCAATACCAGTAGTTCCATCCAATCCAAGAACTTGTGAACCGTTATTAAATCCAATTGTTCCAATACCAGTGTTAAATGAACCTTGAATATTGTCAACTAATAAACTATTTCTCTCAGTAATTAAACCAACAGAAATAACGGCTCCACTTCCATTTCCAAGACCTAATGTTCCAATTCCTAAAGTGTCACCAACTGCAAAGTTTTTACCACCATCAGTAAGAGTAACTGCACTTATTACTCCATTGTTAACTGTAACGTTTCCAACCGCTCCAGTTCCCTCTCCAGTTTGAGTTACCATTGGAATGTCGGTATATGTAAGAGAAGCATTTGAAGGTGTATAACCAACGCCAGGATTGATGATACTTAAATCATTTGGCCCACCCATAGTTGCAACACCAGCAACATTAATTAGAGTTGCAGAAGCATTTAAGTTACCAAATTGACTAATTGTAACGCCAGGCACAAGTCCAGCTGTGTCAGGAATTGTAGTTCCTAATCCAACCACAGCCTTTCTAGAAAGAGCGGTAACTGAATTATCTGGTAAAGTTATAACTTGATCATTACCTTTTTGTAACTGTGGACTAAAGAATCTACCTACACCTCTTGATTCTGTGTTAAATGCCGCTCTAAAAATAGTAAATTTCAAATCTTCAAACTGACTTGGATCCCATGTAGCACCATTCTGTGATTTGAACAGA
>VTLG01008568.1_pt1 | contig 10688 bp, 9 predicted proteins | sample 4694571 | NCBI WGS metagenome assembly VTLG01 (sample SAMN12604809, study PRJNA352737) | marine metagenome | biome: ENVO:00000447; feature: ENVO:00000209|ENVO:00000569|ENVO:01000036; material: ENVO:00002151; isolation source: viral sequences binned using virsorter ... | reverse complement strand
TTTGTCCACTCTTCCTCTGACTCAATCACTCGCCAATCGCATTTGCTTGCTAGCTCTGCTAGTATGCTAATGTTTGCGATTTGAGAGGGATTGTAAATCATAAAGCCTTTGGTTTTAGTCTTGGATAGTTCTATCCCATTACTAAAACAGTATTTAATAAGGCTTGTAACTTGTTTAATCATAATTAAACGTCCTCCTTGATTATTATTAAATGATTTAGATGCCAAGCACCCAAGGTGCTAAGGGGCGACCCAACGCCTAGCCCTATCGATTTCAACGCAAGTTGACCCCCAAGGGGCCTGAATCGAAGCGGGTAGGTGTTGTGTATATCCCACACACCCATTCTCAACCTATTTTTTCAAAAATCACTTTTTTCTCCTCGATAACGAAAAAAAGACTAGGAATATATATTTTTTGGTGTATTTTTAAGAAGAACATAGCTATATAAAGAGCTATGCTATTACTTTCTTACCTAAAGACAAGTATTTCTTGCATAGCTATGTTTATTCTGTGTATATTTAGCTATGGCATACGATAATAATCCGCAGAATTTATTACAAAGAGCAGTAGGTGGTGGCTTAGTTCATACACCAAAAGAGAGAGTTCCTTGGATAAGTCCTCAACAAAGGGAACAAAATGATTTACAGAGTTCTCTAGATGAATTTAATTCCAGAGGACCTGTATTTGTTAGAAGTAAGGCCCGTCATAATACAGAATTGATAAATGATGACCTTGACCAATGGGGCACATCTTTCTCAAGCTTTTATTATCCAGAAACAGAGACAGGAAATATGTCTGATATATTTTATGACTATAAAAATGACGATTTAAGAAACATATCTAGGATGGATATAGGGACTGGTGATGAGAAAATGGTCTATAATGATGAAATATATGATGTGCAACAAATACCTGGAACTGATAGATATGCATACCCAAAAGATATGCCTGGTGAAGATATATATAATACATATTATCATGGTCCTCCAGAGGAAGGACAGGACCCATATAGCATGGTATATGGAACATCTTCAAGTCAAGATTTATGGGACCGTCATTTTCCTGATGATGGAACATCTCTTACTAGTACTCCTAAAACTTATGACCAATACATGAGCGGAGAATACTCAGGACAAGATTTTAAGACGGTTAGGGGCTATTAATGGCTAGGAAAATAGACGCATTTGGTGGTGATTCTGAGGTATTTCATCGCGCTGGAACAAAGAATATAGATGCTTTTGGTAGGAGTCTTTCAGAACGAGGGCCATGGAATGCTGCAACGAGTAATACACGTGGTTTAACAAGTGGGACTCATCATTGGAGAGGAACTAGCGGTTATACGCCTGGAGGTCCAGGAGATAATAGACTTACAAATACAGATGTTCCGTGGGCTTTATTATCAGGAGGACTTATCCCTCTAGGTGAGGGTTTATATTACGCAGTAACAGGGAAAGAACCTTGGAAAGGATATAAACAAGGCCATAAAAAGAGAGGCCCTAAAGTTCCAGATAAAAAGTTTGCAGATTTAACTAAATCGGGAAAATTAGGCAGAGCATTCCAATATTTTGTACCTGGGGATTTTTTATATCAAACATTTAGCGAAGCATTTGAAGATGCTTATTTTAGATAAGGAGATTTAATGGAAAGAATGAGTAGGTTTAACCCTAGATGGGAACAAGCCATAGATAATACAGGAGGACTTACTCCTCCTAGAGATAGAAGTAAGACAAGTGAGTTTTATAATAATGGTATAGGAGAGAATTGGTACGGAGACCCAGATGAGGCAAATCTGTACCAAGGTCATCTAGAGCCTTCTTTAAATAATTTTCCGTACCAGCCACAAGCAACAAAAGGTCCGTTTCATCAACAATCAACAAATCCGTATTCTCCTCAACGAAGTCTGTCTGAGGAAAAGCAACTCCAAAACATAAGAATGGACCATTATGGAACCGACCGATACGTGGAGGGTGGACAAGGTTGGGGAAGCATAGGACAATCTGTAGTAGAGCCAGCTCCGCAGCCTTCACAGGGTAATAGTGGTCAAATCATTGGTAAAATACTGAATGCTGCGAGAAATAAAAGACTGTATTAATGGCTCATAATTTAAAACATCTAAAAAGACAATCAGGTATGAATCAAGAAGAATGGGATTTATACATGCAATATGGCTCGCCTCCTAAAAGTATGAGTTATGAAGATGCTTCTAAACTATGGAAGCAAAGACGTGATTTGACTACAAGAAGTGGATATGTACCCCCTGAAGACCATCAAGAGTTTGAGTATGTTGGTGCTGGTAATGAAGGGCCTTATGAAAGTGACTTTGAATATGTTGGCTATGGAAATCAACCAAGAGAAGACTTTGAATATGTTGGTTATGGAAATGAACCAATTAAAGAAAGAACTGATGATAGGAATATCGAATACAACCAGGCTGTAGCTGAATATAATGCGAAGAAAGAGGCTGAAGGCATAGTAAGACCACACTTTAGTGGTGGAATTCGAGGAGAGCAGGGTAATATGTATGTAAAAGGAATGACCGATGATATTAGACGTGCAGATTATGATACTGATGAAGCATTTACTGAAGCTTTAGTAAGAGCTAGACATGCGGGAAATCATCCTAATCCATATAATGATGCTATGGGAGCAGGATATTACTTAAAGGCAGCAAAAACACACTATATAGACAAAAATATATTAAAACAAGTAGACCCTTATGGCCTATATCCGAATTTACTAGAAAATATGCCCGATGAAAATCAAAACTATTTTGCTACTCCTTCTTTAAGCGGTAATGTTGTTATAGTTAAAAAGGCAGATGGAACTACTAAAAAAATTGTAGTCAACCCTAATGAAGGACCAGTTTTAAACGAGGGTGAAACAATAGTAAATACAGAGGATAAATTAGAAGATGACCCTTATGTAGCTCCAGAAGACCAAGAAGATGAATGGGGCAATGAACCTACTGGCTATGGTGATTTCCCAGGAACTCCTACAAAACCACCACCTATACGTAATCCTATGGCCCGAAATCCTATGGAACAAAATCCTATGGCATATAATCCTATGACAAACTTTGGTTTATTACGACCAGGTACATTTAATGTACCGCGAGCATTACCCACATCTGATGAGCTAAACTAATATGGGTTTTATGGACAAGTTTGGTACAGGAGGAGGCTGGTTAGCTAAAACCTTTGGTAAACAACCTCTACAACAATCTCCTAATCAAAATATTAATACTGATGTTGAATCTACAATGAATGATTATAATAAAACTCAATCAGCATTTACTCAACCAGATACAACACAACCTTTTACCCCTAATGTAGACCAATATAATGCGCCTGCAGATGTCAACCAAAATACAATGAATACTGGACCTCAATCAAATCCATACATAGATAAGACTCAATCCTTTGAAGGTGGGCATAAAAGTAAAGCTTATTTAGATAGTGAGGGATATCCTACTATTGGAACAGGGACTTTATTAGAGCATCAAAAATATGAAAATATGCCAGAACAATACGCTAATATGGATTGGAGTAAAGAACAGGGAAATAAAAGGTTTCAAGAAGATTATGGTATAAAACAAGGCGAAGTGCAAAATTTATATGGAGAAGGTTGGGAATCACTACCCCCTGAAGTTCAAGGGCTTTTAACTGATATGTCTTATAATGTAGGAAGTCAAGGATTATTTAATAAATTTCCTGGATTAATTGAAGATATAAGGTCTGGAAATTATGAAGATGCAGCAAATCAATTAAAATATAAAGATATTTCTAAAGGGAATGTTGAAGGCAATACTAGTCAATGGTGGAATCAGGTAGGAGGAGCTACTACAGAAGGCAATATAGCTTCTGGTGCATGGGGTGGGGATTCAAGAAGTGGCAATAGAGCTACTTATAATTATGATACATTGCATAATTTAGGAAACCAAAGCAACACTATAGCAGGAATTTAATGTATATAATAGATATACATCATAAAGGAGATGATGCTCCTACGTCATATAAAATATATAAACAAAAAGAAGCTGACAATGAGGGTTTGGAATACAGATACTGGAGAAAAGCGGGAGAGGGCGAATATGGGATATCAGACGACAAATTCGTGGCTAAGGTCATCTCCAAGTCCATATATAGCAATTCCAGCACTTATGTTAGGTTTCCTTATGGTTATACCTTTTTTAACCCTAAATATAGTAGTGTTAAGCTTAAAGCAGGTAATCGTAAAGCCAATAACACTCTTAGTGGCAAGACTCAATGGGAAGTCTTGTCAAATGGACAAAAGATGAAAAATCTAGCCATGGTATATGCACAAACTATGGACTATAATAAAGCAATAGAACACGTTCTAGATAATCCAACTAATAATCAAAAGATTATGTGGAAGAGAAGAATGAAGAAGGAGAAGTTCACAGATATGGTAAGAGAAGAACTACAATCATTATTAAAAGAACATGGCATGACTGAAGCCTATACATTAGAACTACTTGAAGAAACTATTAAGAAAGCTAAAGATAAAGGTGATGTTACTAATCTTATGAGAGCAGTAGATAATCTTCAGGATATGCATGGTATGAAAGAAAAGAATCAAATTAAAACAGTAGAACAAATAGAAGCTACTAGTAATGTTAAGCTTATAGATGAATTAAGAGAAACAGAAGAAAAGCTTACAGCTACTAAAACTACAATTAAGGAAGATGATAAATGATACCTCAAATAATACGAGCTGCTAGTAAGCTTAGTAAATTTATACCCAAGGCATCTAAAGTGGTGCCTAAAATAAGGTCTAGCATTGTTAATACTGCAACTAAAACATCAAGAGGCATTAAAGATGCGGTTATAAGAAGCAGAAGTCACAAGATTATCGGAAGTACTGCAGCGCGAACTCGTGTTATACAAAATGTTGATAAGTATTATTTAAAGGAAATAAACAGACTTAAAAATACTTATAAAGAAACATCAAAACTTTCTTCAAAAATAATAAAGGGAGCAAAAGAAAGTCTTAAAACTATGCCGTCTGGAGGTTCGGCAGTCACTAGGCAAAAAATAACAGCAGGTATAAAGGAGCAATTAAAGGACATAATTAAACGTACTGCTAAAAGTGGTGCACCTGCAAGAGCACAATTAAGAACTCTTATTAGAGAAAGAAGAGTTGCTAATCAATTTTTAAAAAGGAACTATAAAGATATAGTTAAAGATACTGTCAATCGTACTAGAATATTACGAAATAGAGCCTCTAGAAATATTCTAAACGAACTTAATGCATCTGGTCTGTATCAAACTCCTTCACAACTTAAAACAGAATTAATGGCATTAACAAGATTAAATAGTAAGGGTCAAATGGTACCAGAACTTTCTAAAAATATTATTAATAAAATAATAAAAGCAAATCCAAAAGGACGTATTTTAATGAATAATGAAGCCACCTTTTTCAAGGGTATAAGTACAGGCCTTCATGAAGTAAAACATTCTGTTCAAAACAATCTAAGTAAAGCTTTGCAAAAGAGATTACATCAAGCAAATCTTCATAATCTTCCACCATTTGCAAGGAATATGAAGGATTTAAGTAGACCTGTGTCATTTATGTCTACAAGAGGCAATCCTATATATCAATCTATAGATGATATTATTTACAGAGCAGGAAATCTAACTACAAGACATGCTAGACCTAATTCTGCTGTTATGCAATTAGCAAAAAGGTTACAAAACCAAGGAATAATACCTAGACATTTAAATGCTAATACTCTTAATTATAAGGATTTATCTAATGCTATGATAAATGTAAGAGGTAAATTTGCCAATCCTTCAAGTAAATTATATAAAGGACCAGGAACTTTTAAAAAACTATTTCCTGGAGGTGAAAAGCAATTTGCAAAAATAAAATCAGACATATTTAAGATGTTAGAGAAAAGAAAAGGAGATATTCAAGATATTCCAGGTTACTTTAGAACAAATTATGAAATAAGTACTAGATTAGATGAAGTTAGAAATGTTCCAGGATTGATAAACAAAGTTAAGAATGCTATTAATAGTGGAGCAAAAGGAGATAAAGTATTGATGGAACTTCGAAAAAAGCATCGTTTTTTAAATCAATTATTAGATGTTATGCCTAGAACACAATTACGTAAAGCTTTAGACAATGCATGGATGGGTATTCCAGGACTTCCAATGTTAGATTATTTAAATGAAGACAAATAAGTGGATTTTGAAGAAAAATATGCTCAATTAGAAGTATTAAAAAAATTGCGGAATAATATGGCCTTGTTTGGAAAGCACTGTTTCCCAACAGCTCTCCGCAAGAGTACACCTCCTTTTCATAGGGAGGTCTATGCTTACTTATCTGATGACGAGAAAAAAAGAGTATTAATCGCTGCTCCTCGTGGTACAGCGAAGAGCACGGTTACTACTCTTATATACCCTTTATGGAAAGTTGCTTTTAAAAGCACTAAAGAAGATTTGTTCATAGTTATTATCTCTGAATCACAAGCACAATCAATAAATTTTCTATCTCGTATTAAATATCATTTGACGTATAGTGATGAATTTAAGGCAATATTTGGAAATTTAGGTCCTGAAACTGCTAGTAAATGGACTCATACTGATATAGTATTAGCTAATGGAGCGAGAATAGTTGCTGTAGGAACAGGACAGAGAGTTAGAGGATTCTTACAAGGAGATACAAGACCTAATTTAATTATAGTAGATGACTTTGAATCAGAATTAAATGCATATACAGCAGAAGCAAGAGCTAAGAATAGAAAGTGGTTAACAGAAGCAGTTATACCATCTTTGTCTGATGAAGGTAAGATTGCTATGATAGGAACAGTAATATCAGAAGATTGCTTTTTATGTTGGGCTAAAGAATCAAGCGCTTGGCACGTATTATGGTTTTCTATATGGGATGACGATGAAAAGAGTATTTGGCCTGAAAGGTTTCCAAAAGAAAGAATCTTGTCAATTAAAGAGGAATTTAAGTCAGTAGGTAATATAAATGGTTTTTTCCAAGAATATATGAATATAGCTCAATCTCCTGAAGATGCTCCTTTTCAACCTAAATGGATTAAAATACATAATTACGATTATAAAAGGGTACAAGGTCAGAATTGTTTAGTCAAAAATGAAGGAGAAGAAAATGAAGTCCTTAAACCTGTAGAAATCTATATGGGAGTTGACCCTGCTAGTTCTCTTAGTGTTAGGGCTGATTATTTTGTTATTGCCGCTATTGCTATTGATAATAATAATAATAAATATATTGTAGATTTGTATAGAAAAAGGATATCTCCAGCTGAACAACCTCAATTAATAATAGATTATTATAAAAAGTATAAACCTCGTAGAGTTAAAGTTGAGACAGTGGGATATCAAGAAGCTTTACGTACAGCAACAAGAGAATTAATGAGAGAAGATAACTTATATATCCCAGGATTAGAATCTGGTGTCAAACCTAGAAACTCTAAATCTGAAAGATTATTATCTTTAGTCCCTCTCTTCGCGAAGGGGACATTTTATTTTAGAGCTGAAGATACTCATGCTCAAGGAGAGTTTTTATCATATCCTAAAGGAAAACATGATGATATAATGGATGCTATATGGACAGCTTTAGATGGAGCAAAACCTTGCAGAAAAAAAGAATTTGAATTATTATCTGAAGATGAATGGAGAAATCCAAAGAAAACTCTTGATTGGTTAACTATGTAATGCGTAAATTAAGCTGATGGCATATAATCAAAAAGACGATAAACAACAAGATTATCAAGAAGATATTGTCCAAGAGACTCAAGAACTCTTTAGGGATTATTCATCCAAAAGAGATGTTTGGGCTCAACATGCAAAAGAAGATAAAGAATTTAGATTAGGTAGACAATGGACTGCTGACCAAATGGAGACATTAAAAGGTAGAGGTCAAGCTCCTATTGTAATTAACAGAGTTCACCCTGCAGTTGAATCTGCAAAGGCTATGCTTACTTCTAATAGGCCTTCATTTAGAGCTGCTCCTAGAGAAGATTCTGATAATAAAGTTGCCCAAGTAATAAGTAATTTACTTGCATATATGTATGATATTTCAGAAGGACGCTCTGTAATAAGACAAGCAGTTGATGATTATTATGTTATGGGTGTGGGTTATATACATGCATACCAAGACCCTATGATGGATATGGGTAAAGGTGAAGTTTGTTTTCATGATGTTGACCCATTAGATGTATATGTTGACCCTAATAGTCGACATAAGCTTTTTGATGATGCTGAAAATATTATAATATCCAAACTATTTACTAAGTCTCAGGCTGAAAAGCTTTATCCTATGTATAAGACTAAAATACAGAATGCAAATGGTGAAGAGGATTGGAATGCTCCTAGTACTAATAGGGCTGATGATGGAGAAGTTACATTTCCAGAAGATGTTGGCAGAGTTAGTAATGCTGAATATATTAGAGGTTATGAAAGATATTATAAAGTAGATGTAACTGAAATGAGAGTATTTGAGACGTTTTCTGGAAAAGAAGATTTATTAACTAAAGAGCAATTTCAAGGATATCTTCAAAAACCTGCTTTTATAATAGAAGGTCAAATACTAACTGACCCTAAAATAGCTGAACAAATGTTACAACAATTGACAATGCAGAGAGAAGAGGCATTAGCAATGGAGCGACAAAAAAATGAAAGTGCAGGATATGCTGAAAGGCTTCCTACTAATATACCTCCTATTGATATGGTTAAAGTTACATTTGCAGAACTTATTCAAGAAGGTCAAATAGAAGTTGTTCAAGTTCAAATGTCTAGAGTTAAGCAATGTATTATCATAGGTGATAAAAAGCTTTATTCAAGAATACTTCCTTTAGAAAAGTATCCTCTTATTCCTATAATGAATATACACACAAGGACTCCATATCCTGTGTCTGATGTTAGACTTATAAAAGGATTACAGGAGTATATAAATAAAACACGTTCTTTGATAATTGCACACGCTACTACAAGTACTAATACAAAAATACTTGTCCCAGAAGGTAGTGTTGATATGAAAGATTTTGAAGAGAAATGGGCTCAACCTGGAGTAGCAATACCGTATGACCCTACAGATGGTCCTCCTGTACCTATTCAACCCACTCCATTAGGGAATGAGTTGTATACACAAGAGCAAACTGCTAAAAATGATATTGACCATGCATTGGGTTTATATGAAATGATGATGGGTAATTCTCAAGCTGCTCCTGATACATATAAAGCTACTATATCTTTAGATGAATTTGGACAAAGAAAAATGAAGTCTAAGTTAGCAGATGTAGAAGCTGCATTAGTAAGACTTGGGCAAGTTGCTTTACCATTAATGCAACAATTATATAAAACAGAAAAAGTTTTTAGAGTTATACAACCTAATAACTCAATAAATGAATTTGTCATTAATAAGAAATTAGTTGATGATAAATCTGGTGAAATTGAAATAGTAAATGATATTACTGTTGGTAAATATGATATTATAGTAGTATCAGGTTCTACATTACCTTCTAATAGATATGCTGAATTAGAATTTTATATGGAAGCATATAAAGCAGGTCTTGTAGATAAAATCGAAGTTCTTAAGAAGACTGAAATATTTGATATGGAAGGCGTTCTAGAAAGAACTGATATTATAGCTCAATTGCAACAGCAATTACAAGGAGCTACAGAAGAAATTAAGAAGCTTAAAGGCGATTTACAAACTCGCGATAGAGAAGCTGTTAATTTGAGAAAGAAAGCTGAAGTTGAGAAATTTAAAGGAGACCTAGATGGCGTTAAGAATAAAGCTAAAGCCGCTGGCACTCTCTATGAAGAAAGACTTGGCGATAGCTTGTCCACTATAAAAACGCAGATAAAAAATGCTGCAAAAACCAGCTCACCCTCTTCAGGTGGAAAAAGAGGTAGCTAAAAAGGAAAGTAGAACATGGAACAAGATAATATACAACAAGATACCCAAAATACTAATGAAAAACAAGAATATGCTTCTTTAGAAGAAGCTATATTTGATACTCCATTAGATTCTGGCTCTGGAAATATTTCTGATGTTTTTACTACAGGTAAGGAAGAAAGTACAACTGAAGCTCCTGTTCAAGGACAACCTGAAGTTAATACAGAGGCAAAGCAAGAACGAACACAAGATAATGATACCACTAGGTATCAATATTGGCAATCTCAAGCAGATAAAATGAAAATAGAGAACCAACGATTAGAACAAGCTATGCAACAACAGCAAGTTCAACAGGTTCCTCAAGTTCAACAACCTGTTCAAGGAGCGCCAGTTCAAGAAACTTTTCCTCTACCTCCAGAAAAACCTGGAAAACCTGGGCAATTTTCAAGAGAAGAAGCTTATAGCGACCCTTCTAGTGAAAGTGCTCGATATATAGATGCGGTTGAATCATGGAGAGATGACATGACTGAATATAATGGATTAAAAAGTCAATATGATTCTGCAGTTGTTCAAGAAAAAGTAGAAAAAATCCAAGCGACTAGAGTACAAGATGCTCAAAGACAAGAAGCCTTTCAAAGAGATAGGCAGCAAAAGAATGAGGTCTATAAGTACGTTACTGGTCATCACGGTTTAAATAAAGAACAAGCAGTTGATTTTATCAATACTATGAGTAAACCAGAATCTGTTAATGTTGACAATCTTGTCGCTTTATATAGATTAAATAAAGGAGGAAGCCC
>VTLG01010286.1_pt1 | contig 10690 bp, 15 predicted proteins | sample 4694571 | NCBI WGS metagenome assembly VTLG01 (sample SAMN12604809, study PRJNA352737) | marine metagenome | biome: ENVO:00000447; feature: ENVO:00000209|ENVO:00000569|ENVO:01000036; material: ENVO:00002151; isolation source: viral sequences binned using virsorter ... | reverse complement strand
CATTTGGTGTAGAGCAAGCTTGTGCTCAACTAGGTAGAGAGTTGATTAGAGTCAACATTACTATTGAAACTGATGAGGATGATCTTATTGGTGGATTTAGATTGGTTGATGGTGCTACTGTATGGCACAATGGTCCTGTTATTGAAGCACTTGAAAGAGGTGCAGTTCTATTACTAGATGAAGTTGATCTTGCATCTAACAAGATACTCTGCTTACAACCAGTACTAGAAGGTAAAGGATTGTTCCTTAAGAAGATTGGTAAGTTTGTTCAACCAGCAGCAGGTTTTAATATTGTTGCTACTGCTAATACAAAGGGTAAGGGATCTGATGATGGTAGATTCATTGGTACAAATGTATTGAATGAAGCATTCCTTGAAAGATTCTGTGTAACCTTTGAGCAAGACTATGCATCACCAGCAATAGAGACTAGGATTCTTAGATTACATTCTGCTAGTGTTGGATGTCATGATGACAAGTATATCAAGCATCTTGTGGACTGGGCAGATATCATCAGAAGAACATTCTATGATGGTGGCATTGATGAAGTAATCTCAACCAGAAGATTGGTTCATATCATCAGAGCATATAGTATTTTTGGTGATAAGTTGAAAGCAATTAAGGTATGTACTAATAGATTTGATGATGAAACAAAGCAAGCATTCCTTGAATTATATGATAAGGTAGATGCTGATGTAGACATTGACAAAGTGGAGGAATAGTGTTATGGTTAATGCATGGAGCCTTCTATATGATGAATATTATGGTACTATGGACAAAACTTATCCCATCAAAAAAATGAGTGACAAAAACAGAATAACACCACAAGAGAGTGATGAATATGATCCTATAGTTACTACAGTGGGATCAGGTAATACAGCATCAATGGGAGATTTTGTTAACTTTGATCTTACTGATTCAATTAACAATATTAGCATTGATACTAGTAATTTTGATACTTTAGATTTGAGTAGTGTTGAGCTACCTGATGGTATGGCTGTCAATTATGATATGAATCCAGATCTATGTTATATGGAACCTGGTACAGTTCTCTCAACACATAGTTCTGAGACTTTGAATATTAAGATGCCAGATGATTATCCTTCAGCATTTACTACACTTTCTGATAATGATGATGCAATAGCACATCATGTAACTACACCAACACCTGGTATACAGAAAGATTGTACTAGAAAATATAAAGAAGATGAGTCCATCAAAGCTCTTCAGGATTATATTTCTACCACTTATGGTGGACATTATACTTCTGATAACAATAACGTCCAAACACTGGATCTTATTGAGTCAGTAGGAGATGCAGAATCATTCTGTAGATCTAATGCTATTAAGTATCTTAGTAGGTATGATAAGAAGGGACAAGCAAAACGTGATATACTAAAAGCACTACACTATTCACTCCTACTTTATCACTTCAGTGGGCAATTAAATGAAACTCCGACCCGTGGTTATGAAACTTTCTGATAATACATTATCACTTCTTAAAAACTTCTCTACAATTAATCAGTCTATTCTGTTTAAACAGGGAAGTAAACTTCGCACTATAAGTGTGATGAAGAACATTCTTGCTGAAGCAACAGTTTCAGAAGAATTACCAAAAGACTTTGGTATCTATGATCTAAACCAATTCCTGAATGGATTGGGATTGCATCAGAGTCCAGAGTTGGACTTTGAAAATGATGGTCATGTGGTCATTAAGGAAGGCAAGATGAGATCTAAGTATTTCTTTGCTGATCCACAAGTCATTATTACTCCACCAGATAAGGAGATCACTCTTCCTACTGAGGATGTTAGTTTTGAGTTAAGCACTCAACAGTTGGATAAGTTGCTTAAAGCAGCAGGTATCTATCAACTTCCTGACTTAGCAGTCATAGGTGAAGCAGGTGTTGTTAAGCTACTTGTAAGGGATAAGAAGAATGATACATCAAATACTTTTGCTGTAACAGTAGGAGAAACTGATAAGAACTTTACTTTCAACTTTAAGATTGAGAATATTAAGATTCTGCCAGGCACTTATGAAGTGGTTGTGTCACAAAAATTACTGTCCAAATTTACCAACAAGGACTGTGATTTGCGTTATTATATAGCTCTAGAACCTGATTCCACCTTTGGATAATGAGACTGACACAAGATGTGATTGAGAAGGTTGCAGTGTTAATGCAACACACCAAAATGAATGGTGAGACTAATTGGAAAGATGGTGATGAGATTGATGTGTGTCTTGCTGGCAAATTTGCTGGTGATAAATTCATCACCATAATCAACAGGACACGTAGTAACACTACAAAACATTAAATTATGTGGTACATTATATTCTGGACTGCTATTACTATGCTAGTATTAGTTCAGATTGGAGTGTTTAAAAAGTGAATATTTTTGTCACTAGTCCAGACCCTGTAGAATGTGCTCAAGTTTTACCTGATAGGCATGTAGTCAAGATGCCATTAGAGACATGTCAAATGCTCTCTATTGTAGCATCTGCTAGTTGGGGTCATGGATTTGGTCATTTACCTAAGAAAAAAACTGGCACATGGTATGCCACTGCTAAGGGTGCATTTCGTAATCATCCTTGCACTATATGGGCTCAAGACAATTATACTTGGTTACTAGAGCATGGTCTTGCTTTATGTGCTGAGTATACACATAGGTATGGTAAGACTCATTCATGTCAACTTACTTTAGAGTATGCTGATATCATCTTTCCAAAGTCTCCACCTCCCACATCCTTTACGCGTGCAATGCCTGATGAGTATAAACATGACACAAGCATTGACACTTTTACTGCTTACAAAAATTACATTAGGAGCAAACCTTGGGCTGCATCTAATTATTTACGTGACCCATCCAGAAAACCAGATTGGATTTAAATTATGATTGATGATGATGTGAAAATTACTATCAACCTTAACAAGTTGGTAGAAGCAAGAGCAAAACTCCAAACTCAATATGGAGATTACTCTAGAGAGATATGCAAGGGTGAGTATCTTGATGAGAATGATATTGATAGAATTGCATCTGGATTAAGAGATACATTGACTTGGGATGTTTTGTATAGTATGGTGGATGTAGCAGTATTAGAATATTTGGATTTAAATGAAACTCATTATGGTGAGACTGCTGGTAATGAACCTGCTGCTACCTATGAGAAAAACAGACAACAGTTTAAGATAGTTGATTTAGTATCACCTTCATGGACAATACAAGTACCAGTGAGGAAAAAATAAATGAGGGATGAGTTTCTTTGGGTTGAGAAGTATAGACCTAAAACTATTGAAGATTGTATATTACCAGAAAGTATTAAGAAGACCTTTCTAGATTTCCTAGATAAAGGAGAAGTTCCTAATCTACTTCTTGCTGGTCCTGCTGGATGTGGTAAGACTACAGTAGCAAAGGCACTGTGTAATCAATTGGGGGTAGATGTTTATGTTATTAATGGTTCAGATGAAGGAAGGTTTCTTGACACTGTTAGGAATAACGCCAAGAACTTCGCGTCTACAGTCTCTCTTAGCAGCCAGTCAAAGCACAAAGTCATCATCATTGATGAAGCAGACAATACCACTCCCGACGTACAACTCCTTCTTAGAGCGAGTATTGAGGAGTTCTCCAACAACTGCAGATTCATTTTTACCTGCAACTACAAAAACAAAATCATTGAACCCCTCCACAGTAGATGTGCTGTTATTGAATTTGGAATCAAAGGAAAGCAAAAGCAAGAAATCGCAACATGCTTTTTCAAACGTCTTAACTCAATTCTGGAACAAGAAAGAGTAGAGTGTGATAAGAAAGTCTTAGCACAACTTATTAATAATCACTTCCCTGATTGGCGTAGAGTTCTTAATGAGTGTCAGAGATACTCAGTAGGAGGAAAGATAGATAGTGGTATTCTAGCAACTTTTAGTGATGTTCAAGTAAATGACCTTCTTAAAAACCTTAAAGAAAAAAATTTCACTGAAGTACGTAAGTGGGTTGTTGATAATCTTGACAATGATACTAGTGTATTATTACGTCGTATTTACGATAATCTCTATGCAAACTTGGTACCTGGTAGCATACCTGCTGCTGTTCTTATCATCGCTAAGTATCAGTATCAAATTGCTTTTGTCGCAGACCAAGAAATAAACATGCTTGCATGTCTAACAGAGATAATGGTGGAGTGTCAATTTAAGTAAGTATTCAAGAAGTAAAACTCTTGTTAGTTTTCATCACCAAATACTCAATAGTTGACATTTCATTATTTCTTTGTTAGTATTCATCCATAAAGACTCTTGTTAGTCTTCCATTTAAAATACTCTAAAAATTATGAAACTTTTTATAGCTGATATTGGACAAGGAACTGTCCATATTTTTGATAGTGCAAATGATATATTTTATCCAAAACAACCACTAGAAATTTTAAAAAATTTAGAAATACCTAATATTGAAAGGGGTGATGTTCTTATAGTAGAAGATGCTCATTTGAGATCAAGAGTGGAGGGTGGTAAAAGTCTAGCTCATCCATTTGATTATTCTGAATTAAAGCAATTGTACCTTAATGCTCATGTAAAAGGTATTGTATTAAGATTATTCCCTCAAGGAAAATCTGCTACTGTTAGGAGATTGTGGCTTCAAGAAGAGTATAAAGATTCTTATGATGCTGCTAGAGAAGCCATTAAGAAGGGTAACAAAGTCTTTCTAGAAAAATTTGGAATGACTACAGATGAATGTGACTGTAGGGCAATTGCAAAATTTTTACAAAGAGAACCAGAAGCATTCAAACGTTTAAAATATTTTGAACCTATAAGACAAGAAGATTTTCAAAATAAACAACAACATGTTTATGACTATGTTGGAAAAGCAAACATAGATATCAATACAGCTAGAACACAAGGATATGGTTTTGATGATTGGGAAGGTGATGCAGTAACATTGTTTCTTAAGAAAAATAGAACAGAAATTGTTAATCGTTTAATTGGTGATGGTATTTTTGATTTAGATTCTGATCGTAAGTTTGAAGGTCGTGAACTTTTGGAACTTTTGGGATTCAAACATTTTACAAAAAAGAATGAATTTAGATATGATAAACATGTTAGAGCATATACTGTTGTTAGTTCTATACTAACACCTGAGGGTGAGTTGCGTAATAGAACATTTCCACCAGGACATAAGTATGAGGGGGTAGAAGATATGTTTCCTGAATGGAAGTATGTCAAAGCAAACTTTTTTGGAATAAAACCTTTTCATCAGAAAAGTGGAGTTGGATCATCTAATTATAAGATGCACATGAGAACATCATTATCTAATCTTATTTGTATTGATGAGAATGGTAAAGATAAAAAACCTAAGTATATACCAAATTATGATAGTTATCTTGAATTTAAAAAAGAAAGAAGCATAGTTGATAAAAAATTGCATGAGGTTTGGAAAGTTCTTAAAAAAATGATTGTAGATGAGGGTATTCGTTAATATTCCATATTAAAAACTTTATCAGTTTTCCAAACAAAATATTCAACTCTCATCAAATTTTTTAGTTAGTATTCAGGTTTAAATACTCTTGTTAGTGTTCCCAATAAAATACTCAAATCAATCTTAGTTAGTATTCAAAAGCAAATACTCTTGTTAGTATTCCAAATGTAATACTCAAATCAAACTTAGTTAGTATTCAGTAAGTAACACTCTTGTCAGTGTTCATCTTCAAATACTCCAAAATTATATTATGAAAAAATCTTTAAAGACTCCTTTAAGATATCCTGGTGGTAAATCTCGTGCTGTTACTAAAATGGCACAATACTTTCCCAATCTTAGAGAATACACTGAGTATAGAGAACCATTTCTAGGAGGTGGTAGTGTTGCCATCTACATTAGTCAGATGTATCCTCATCTTAAAATTACAGTTAATGATCTTTATGAACCATTGATGAATTTCTGGTCTAATCTCCAGATGTTTGGTGATGATTTATATGCTGAATTAAAAAATATTAAAACAACTTATTGCAATCAAGACTCTGCTAGATGTTTATTTGCAGAGATGAAAGATATTATTAATGATAGAACTAAAACTGATCTTGATAGAGCAGTTGCTTTTTATGTTGTAAATAAGTGTAGTTTCTCTGGTCTTACAGAGTCATCTTCTTTCTCAGCACAGGCAAGTGATTCCAACTTCTCTATGAGAGGGATTGAAAAGTTACCTGAGTATTCTGAGATCATCTCCCATTGGCATATCAACCAGTATTCATATGAGTATTGTTTTAGAACAGATGTTCATGATGGGTTGTTTATGTATCTAGATCCTCCTTATGATATAAAGGATAACCTTTATGGTAATAAAGGATCAATGCATAAGAAATTTGATCATGATAAATTTGCTGAAGATTGTTCTAACAATTCAATATCTCAGATGGTTAGTTATAATTCTGACCAGCTCGTTAAGGATAGATTTAAAGATTGGAGTGCTTCTGAGTATGATCTTACTTATACTATGCGCTCTGTTGGGGAGTATATGAGAGAACAAAAAGAAAGAAAAGAACTCTTGCTACTTAATTATGGAACTTAAAGATTGGCTTAACTCTATTAATTTTACTAAGGAAGATTTGTCTCACGATATAAAGACATATCCTCCTTATATTATTAATAGATGTCTATCAGGTTTTATTGATACTATCATGTATGCTAATGAAATGAATAGGTATCATGACTTAGATAAGGACATGCAATATTCATTTTATCTAAATAGTGTGAGGAAAAGGAGAAGATTCTCTCCTTGGCTCAGAAAAGATAAAGTCAATGATTTAGAATGTGTTAAACAGTATTATGGGTATAGTAATGAAAAAGCATACCAAGCACTGAAAATTCTAGATAAAACGCAACTGAACTTTATTAAACAAAGACTTGAAACTGGCGGCACACGATGACTACACAAGAACCACAGGTGAATTGGTCTCCTGACATGATGGTTGAGGTTTTACTTAATGAACCTGATGACTTTCTCAAAGTACGTGAAACTTTAACTAGGATAGGAGTAGCTTCTAGGAAAGAGAAGAAACTCTATCAGAGTTGTCATATCTTACATAAACAAGGAAGATATTACCTAGTACATTTTAAAGAATTATTTGCATTAGATGGTAAGAAAGCTAATCTAACAGTTAATGACGTTCAGAGAAGAAATCGTATTACTAAGTTACTATCTGATTGGGGATTAATTGGTATTGTGAAGGAAGATTCTGTGATGGACATTGCTCCATTGAATCAGATTAAGGTTCTTTCTTATAAAGATAAAGGAGATTGGATACTAGAACAGAAGTATAATATAGGTAAAAAGAATAAGGTACAGGAAACCACACCTGAATAAAAAGACTTTCGTGTATAATTAGTAATGGATGCCTTAGGGGTCCACTATTAACTAAAGACGCTTACGGAGGTCTATTATGTTTGGTCCAAATTCACTTACGTTGTCTGTTCCAGAGACAGCAAAATATCTTGACACTATTCACAGAAATAGTATAGGTCTAGAGGATTGGATGAGAAGACTTGACTCTACCTTTGAAACAGGAGATGTCAATTATCCACCTTATAATCTTGTTAAAGAGACAGACACAAGATTTAGATTAGAACTTGCTATTGCAGGATTTAAGAAAGAAGATGTTGAGGTAACTACAGAGTCTAATAGACTTTCTGTAGAAGGAAAACAAAAAGAATCTGATACAGATGAGTATGTATATAGAGGGTTAGCATCTAGAGCATTCACTAGAACATGGACTCTATCTGATGATGTTGAGGTTAGTGAGGTAGACTTTACAAATGGTCTCCTTACTGTTAGATTAAATAAGATTATACCAGAGCATCAGAAGAGAAAGGTGTATGAAATCTCAGGTAAAGAAGTTAACTAAAGAAGAGATAGGGTACAAAACCACAGACAAAATACGTCATATGTGGTTACTCAATCCACATGACCATCATTTCTTGTATGTAAGAGATGATGGTTCTTTTTATGGGTTCACCCATATGAAAGGAGAAGATCCAGAGGAATGGTTTTGGGAACCAGATGGCATACAGACAGAGTTGTTCCCACCAGAACCACCCAAGTCTAATCCACCAACAAAAGAGCAGCGTGCACGTGCTCCACATCTAGATATGCTAGAGAAATATTATGGTTATGGTTGGAAACCTACACCAGTTGAAGGATTGGAGGATCATTATTAATGACGTTTGTAGTCCCTGAATATACCTGTAAGCATCCTATATTTCCTCATCATAATACTGTTGATTTAATGTATGATGCTTTAAACAATGGGTGTGAGCAAAAGGACTGGTATGCTTACCTAGACTTTATAAGTGAGAATCAATATGATTTTGGGGGAGGTTGACTGTTATGTATTTTATTGTTAAAATAGTATTAGGTAGTGTTTAATTATGTCTGTAAAGTTAGTTATTTTAAAATCAGGTGAGGATGTTATTGCTGATATATCAGAAATGGTATTGAAGGATGATTCTGAAAATAAAAAAATTGTTGGTTATTTTCTTACAAGACCTTGTGGAGTAACATTAAATACTAGAAATGTAGATATTAATTCTGATGATAAGGATTCTTATGAAATTAAATTATTTCCTTGGTGTCCTTTAACAAAAGATAATAGAATACCCTTTCCAACTGATTGGGTGGTTACTGTAGTTGAACCTATAGATAAACTAAAAGAAATGTATCAAACTGAGGTAATGGGAAATGGAACAGGTAAAGGTGCTAGTGCTGACGAACAAACAGATACTGGTGAGTCAACTTGAGGAAGTTGCTCCTATGGATATTGGAGATCCTAATTGTAAATTAATTGAACCATTTCTATTGAATGAGGATGATACTCTATCTCCTTGGTTAATAGATGTTACTAATGATAATACATTTATGATTTGTTCTGATAAGATACTTACATTAGTTGAAGCTAAACCCACACTCTTAGAGAAATATCAAAACTTGATTAAATGAAGTTCTATACCAATGTGCAATTGATTGGGAACAAGTTCCTAGTTCGTGGTTATGATAATGGTGAGCATGTTCAATTTAGAGATGATTATAATCCCACTTTATTTGTCCCCTCTAAGAAAGAATCTAAGTACAGAACACTAGAGGGTGAAAGGGTTGAAGCTATTCAACCTGGTTTTGTGCGTGATTGTAGAGAGTTCTATAAGAAGTATCAGGATGTAGAAGGATTTAAGATCTATGGTAATGATAGATATGTATCACAGTACATATCTGATAAGTATCCAGAGGATGAGATTAAGTTTGATATATCTAAGATTAGATTGGTCACTCTTGATATTGAGGTTAAGTCTGAGAATGGATTCCCTGATCCAGAAACTGCAGATCAGGAGATCTTATTGATATCTCTTCAAGATTATAATACTAAACAGATTATAACTTGGGGTGTTAATCCATTTAATAATAAGCAGAAGAATGTAAATTATATTGAGTGTCCTAATGAATGGTCACTGCTTCAAAAATTTATTGATTACTGGAATTCTAATATACCTGATATAGTAACTGGATGGAACATACAGTATTATGATATTCCATACCTGTCTAAGAGATTGAATAGAGTTCTTGGTGAGAAGGAGATGAAGAGATTGTCTCCTTGGGGAATGAATACTGAGAATGAGATTTATATTAAGGGTAGGAGGCATCTCTATTATGATGTTGCTGGACTTACTCAACTAGATTACCTAGATCTTTATAAGAAGTTTACCTACAAGGCACAGGAGTCTTATAGGTTGGATTATATTGCTGGTGTAGAACTTGGACAGAAGAAACTAGATCACAGTGAGTTTGATACCTTCAAAGATTTCTATACCCAAGGGTGGCAAAAGTTTGTAGAATACAATATAATTGACGTGGAACTTGTTGACCGTCTGGAAGACAAGATGAAACTGATTGAACTGGCATTGACTATGGCATATGATGCTAAGGTTAACTTTGCTGATGTGTTCTTTCAGGTTAGAATGTGGGATACCATAATCTACAACTATCTGAAGAAGAGGAATATTGTTATACCTCCTAAAGATAGATCTCAAAAAAATGACAAATATGCAGGTGCTTATGTCAAGGAACCGATACCAGGAAAGTATGATTGGGTTGTTAGTTTTGATCTCAACAGTCTGTACCCTCACCTTATTATGCAGTATAATATTTCCCCAGAGACACTCAGGGAAACTAGACATCCCAGTGCGAGCGTTGAAGGGTTCTTAAATGAGGAGGTTAAGATTGATGGGGATTATGCAGTTTGTGCAAATGGAGCGCAATATAGGAAGGATGTGCGTGGGTTCCTTCCTGAACTTATGGACAAGATGTACAATGAAAGGGTCATCTTCAAGAAGAGAATGTTACAAGCAAAACAGCAGTATGAGAAGACACCAACCAAGGCACTTGAGAAGGAGATTGCTAGGTGCAACAATATCCAGATGGCAAAGAAGATCTCACTTAACTCTGCTTATGGTGCTATTGGTAATCAGTACTTCAGGTATTACAAACTTGATAATGCAGAAGCCATTACTCTGTCTGGCCAAGTATCCATACGCTGGATAGAGAATAAAATGAATGAGAAGATCAATAAGATCTTAAAAACACAGGAGGTTGACTATGTTATTGCTTCAGATACTGATTCCATCTACCTTAATCTTGGCCCTCTGGTTGAGCGTGTATACGAAGGACGAG
>VTLG01008567.1_pt1 | contig 10690 bp, 11 predicted proteins | sample 4694571 | NCBI WGS metagenome assembly VTLG01 (sample SAMN12604809, study PRJNA352737) | marine metagenome | biome: ENVO:00000447; feature: ENVO:00000209|ENVO:00000569|ENVO:01000036; material: ENVO:00002151; isolation source: viral sequences binned using virsorter ... | reverse complement strand
CTCCCACACATATAGCAGTGCTTCCTCGTTGTAACTGAATCATTCCCCCCCATCCTGCTGTACTCATAGCCATGTATACTGTAAACATAGCCAATATTTTATTTTGAGAAGATGAAGGTGTTATTGTGGCAGATAAACCAGTGATGTCTGTGAACGATTCAGAAGTGGTGCTAAAAGTATCAGTTTTTGTAGTGCTTACAACCTGTACAACATATCTATTTGTGCCATCTGCTGTCTGTCCTCTTATGCTGTCTACTCTTAATGTACTCATTGTTTATCCTACTTTGAAACCAAAAATAAACGTACCATCTGCTCTTGCTGTTGAAGAGCCATTTCCATATGTTCCAAATTGAACTGCCTTTCCTGCTGTTGCATTTAAAAGAACTGTATGTTGAAACCCTGTATCATTACCCCCTGCTCTAAAAGACCATAAAGTACCTAATCCAAATGTTTCTGTGATCGCAGTTCCCCCCATACTTCCACCCATATAAGCACCAACAGATGGGTTTGCATATAATTGATAATGAATATGATAAATACCATCAACTGGTGCAGTAAACTCTCCATTTGCAAAACAATTCCCAACGTCATACCTTTCATCCCAAGTTGCCACTGCAATTGACCAATCAGTATCATTTCCATTGTTTATTGTTGCGTTTGAAGCTAGTTTAACAAGAAATCTTGGTTGTGTAGGATAAGAAATTCGTCCACTACTATCAATAGTCTGAGCCGTAGTGCCATTTGTATGTTTAATATTCTGTACTAGAAGGTTGCTCATATTATTGCTAAACTCCCACCAGAGTTGACGTTTAAGGTAACTCCAGATGCGACTGAGAGCGGCCCTGTTGCTGAAGCATTCTCCGTAGCTAATATCGTAGTGTCGTTGCTTAGTGTTTGATTATTTACTCTAAATATACCATCTGCCTTAAATCTACCTCTAAATGTTTCTTCTGGTACTACTGAGTCGTTTGCTAATGCTAAGAAATTAACAAATATATTGCCTGTTCCAGAGGATGGTGCTTCTGAGAATGTCAATGTTGTTCCATCAGAAGCTATTGTGTAAGCACTTGTGTCCTGTATAACCCCATCGACTGACACCATAATGTCCTGCACCAAGCCTATTTTATTAGTTAGTGTGAAGGCTGTTGTAGAGCCATCACCGTTAAAACGCTGTACAGACGGTATTGTCTGGAAGTTTGCAGGTACAGTATTGTTTCCTATGTAAGCCATCTTAACTCCTTAACTTATCGCATCGACTACTGAACACCATACATCAAGAGATGATGCTGTGTTTGATTGTACTTTTAGAGCATCACCACTCTGTAAGACAAACTTTGCTCCCCCATCCATGATCTGTATGGCACTTCCAGAAGGAATAGGTGCACTCTTCAGCCAATAGTAATCTGCACTACTAACGGTTACAAATACGTCTACTGTGACTTGACTTGTTGTCGTATTCGCTATGTTTAGACCTACAACCGTGTCATCTGAGTTACTTGTCATTATAGTAACGGCTGATGTGCCTACATTTCTGGCTATCGAGCGTTCAAAGTCCTGTGCCATCTATTCTCCTTTCACAGAGCAATAGCCATAGCTATCGCAAATCCTGCTGATACACCACTGCTTGTGTTAGCATCAACATATGTTTTTATTGCTTTAGCCGATGCCAAAGTATCGTCACTGCCAGATACAGAGTTCAGATCGGTATCTAACACCCCAGACTTAAGGTTGTCTACCTCTATATTAGATAATGTGTTGTTATCAGCGTCTATTGTCTTGTTTGTAATGGTTTGTGTACCTGCCAAAGTCACTGTGCCTGTTACGTTGGCTTGTGCGTCTACATAAGCCTTAATAGCCTTTGCACTTGCTAAAGTATCATCATTACTGGACACACTGGCTATATCTGTATCTACAACACCAGAAGCAAAGTCAGCCACTTCTAAGTTTGTAATAGAGTTACCAGTTCCGTTTGCATCTATGGTCTTGTTAGTAAGTGTTGTTGTACTTGTTGCTGTAACTTGTCCTGTACTGATATATGTGGATAGCTGAGACGCATTTATGTACTTTGTTGTGCCACCATCGTCTATGAGAAACTTATCTGAGTCAGCAACCGTTATGGATGTACCGTCTGTGCCACTATCTATCTGTATTGCTCCCCCTGCTACCTTGTCAGCCGTTGTTATCTGACTAAGCTTTGAGTCAGCAATAGACCCTGCTAGTTGGGCATTTGTAATCGTACCACTCAACGATGATGTCGGATAGTTGGTTGCATCGCTTAAATCAAAGGCAGGGGTAGTATCTGATGCACCTAATGCAACGCTGATACCCCCAAAGTTTACAGACGAATTAGCTAACATCGTGTTAGATACCGTGCCACTATCCCCAGAACCCACTAACGTACCTGCACTGCTTGGTAGCTGTATGAGCTTACCACCTTTACTGAAGGTGCTTGTTGTAGCTACAGCATGATTACCCATATAACCGTGAGAAGAGCACTGATAGTAAAGAATATTGGGTGTATTCTCTGATACTTTTATTGTTGTGTGTGCTCCAGAAGACCCTGCTGTACCAGAAGTTGTCACATCTGTGGTAAAAGCTTGGGTTTTATTTGCATCTAAGTAAAATCGTAGAGGATGTCCACCATTACTACTATCTGACTGATCGAACTTGTACACATATTCGCTGTTTGAAGTCGTATCATCTACACCACTAAACAATATGGCAGGAGACTCTAATCCATTGATGTAATAGCCATTTGAGCTTCCGTCACCGTGATATGGGTGTGCAGATGTCTTTGTTGCCACTGTCACAGTAAAGGTGACTGGACTAGAAGCCGTACCATGTCTAGGAAAGATACTTTTGTTTGTGATGTCTTGAGTTCCAGTCGTGGTCACAATAGTCGAATCAACTTGGGAGGATGTGATAGTGTTATTCGCTATTTTCCCTGCTGTGACAGCGTTATTGGCTATCTTAGCCGTTGTTACGTTTAAATCAGCAATCTTTGCTGTAGTGACATTATCATCTACTATTGAAGCTGTAACAACTGCATTAGATGCTAATTGGTCAGCACCCACAGCATCGTCTGCAATCATTGACTGCTCTACTGCATCGTTTGCTATTGTTAAAGCACCACTGTCTGAAACAGTAGCATCACCAGATACTGATGAATGAATATACTTCTTAACTCTTGTAAAAGTTGACTTTCTCTCCGTGCCATTTGCACCATCGTCAACTATCAACAAGTCAGCATCTACAATATCAGCACCTATATCTGTAGCACCGTCTATTTCCAAAGCTCCGATATCTACTTTACCTGCTGTAGTGATGGTATTGAGTTTTGTATCGGCAATACTACCTGCTAATTTTGCGTTTGTTACAGCACTATCGTTAATTTTTGCAGTTGTGACGTTTGCATCCGTTATTTTTGCAGTGGTTACAGCATCATCTGCTATTTTTGCCGTAGTTATGTTGGCATCTGCTATATGTGCTGTATCTATAGAACCATCAACTAAATGTTCACTATCAATGCTGTCATCAGCTATTTTAGTGCCATCTACGGCATCTGCTCCTATTTTAGCTGTGGTTATTGCTCCGTTTGCTATTGTGACTGCACCAGACGCACTTGCAGTTAAGTCGCTTGATAATCCAGAGTAAATGAGCTTTTTAACTCTTGTAAAAGTAGATTTTCTTTCCGTTCCGTTAGCACCGTCATCTACGATTATTAAATCAGCATCGGCTAAATCTGCTCCAATGTCCGTTGCTCCATCTATCTCTAATGCACCTATGTCTACCTTTCCTGCTGTAGTTATGGTTGCAAGTTTGCTGTCAGATATTGACCCTGCTAACATTGAGTTTTCTACAGCACTGCTTGATAATGTCAAAGCACCATTAGAAGCAATTGTGGCATCTCCAGAAACAGCAACTTCTTGATAACTTGTGCCATCACCTACCAAAATCTTGCCAGAGGTGTTGTCTGGCATTTTAAATAATGTGCCTATAGATATATCAGCACTAAAGGTAGCCGTACCACTTATCGTAGGACTTGCAAGTGTTTTATTTGTAAGGGTGTCCGTTGTCGTTCTACCTACAAGTGTGTCTGTCGTTGCAGGTAAAGTTAAAGTGACGTTTCCAGAAAACGCTGAATGTGCAGGTGCTTTTATCTCTGCATAGTGTGCATTGCTTTGTTCACAGTAAAAACGCACAACAGACTGAGCACCAGTATTCTTTACCTCTACCACCCCACCGTTTACAGTAAGGTCATCTCCTACCGTTATATCTCCTGTTGTAGTTACAGAAGCACCGTTTACCGTTGTGAATGTACCTGCTCCTGCACTAGAACCACCAATAGTCGTACCATCTATCGTTCCACCGTCTATGTTTGCAGTGGTTATATCGATAGATGCAAGTACGTCCTGCTCGATTGCGTTGTTGAGTTCTGCTCTGGTAATCTTCTTTGTAGTGTTGGTGCTTGTATCTACAACCAAGAAAACGTCATCTGTAGCTGTATTTGAGCCAGTTATGGCTGTCATTTCAGATATTTTCTGTACTGGCATCTAACTTATTCTCCAACTTGCCTGTGCCGATGATCTACTCAACTCCGTCAATCCCCATACTAAGGCATCTAGTCTATCTGGTGAAATGTTTTTTTCACCTGTGTAAGAGATCATCTGATCTTCCAAGTTAGAAAATGAACCTACATGGTGCACTTTCTGTTGCTCATATAACGCTGATATAGGCTCTGCCCTTACCAGTTTACCTCTGGTTGCGTGTACTGATTTGTAAGGCACTTGCCCATCTACGCTTCTTATTAACCTCTCTACCAAGTCACCACCATTGTTTGTTTCTGCTACAATTCGGTCTGCTTTGTATAGATAAAAAAGGTCAACTGCCCTTCTTGCCCAAGCATCTGCACTCAATTTACCAGAACTATCGTCTAGCACATAGTAACGATTATTGTTTGATTTGCCAACTACTATTATTCCTGTTTCGTCACTTTGAGAATTTGCTGTTACAGCAGGGTCTATAGATACAACGACTCTTTGTAGCTCTGGCACTTCATCTTTTAAGATACGGCACTCTTCTATCTGCTTATATGTCCATAAAGCACCCTCTAAATCGGTTAAGACCTCTGCATATAGCTCCTGTCTACCCATTGTGGTGTTCTCATAACGCTCTTTAAGGCTATCAAGGGCACTCTTTGCTAGGTTTTGTTCGTTTTCAAAGGTGCTACCTCTTGTTATGTAAATGTCATCACGCTTAAGGAGGTCTGTTATTATCTTGATAGGTCTTGGTGTTGTTGTAATTACACACTGTGGGTTGTCTCCCAGACGCAATCCAAACATCAACTGGTCAAAGGTTTCTGGGTATTGCCAAGCAGCTAACTCATCACACCATGCTCTATGAAACTGTGAACCCCTTAATCTGTTGGGTTCTGTAGCAGAGAAGCCTATAATCTTAGACCCATTGTATAGATTTATCTCTGAACGGCTTACAGAATAGCCTGTCTCCCTGTTGTTATCTCGAAAGACTTCATCTGGAAGGATACTCATAAAGCCACTGACCCCACCAAAACAAACCCTTCTGAGGTCTCCAAATGTCGGTGCTACTACTGCTGTGATTGTATTTGGGTTCTCGAAAGCAAATCTGATGCAATCTTCAGCACCAGTTCTTGTCTTACCCCACCCTCTACCTGCTAGTATTAGCCATATATTGTAATCTTTGACTGGAGATAGTTGCTTCCACCGTGCACCACTCGTCCAGTTAGTTATAGTTTGAAACGCTTTCTGTCTCGATACGTTCGGCTCTAACCGTGTCGAGAAGTCTGATAGCTTCTCTGAAAGTTTCGTCTGTGTCTGTATTAGTGTCAATGTTGATATTCTCTGTAGATTCACCTAATGCCAGTTTAGCCATCTTTTGTATCTTCAATGACGCTGATGCCAAACTATCAATCTGGTATGGAGATAGGGTTTCCTTGTTGTGTATGTTTGTAACCACCTTATCAAGCAGTTGCTTAGACACATTGATAATCCTATCATCTATGGCAACACCCTCTAATGACAGCTTTTCACGCTTCTTTTTGCTGATTTCCTGCTGATATTTTACTATCTGCTCCTGCTGTTTAGCCTTCCAGTCACCCTGTTTAGCCATTTTATACAGTGTATGCTCTGACATTTCGTACTTTTCTGCCAGTTGTGAGATCGTGGGAGACTGTAAATTTCCTTCATGATCAGTCCATCCGTTGATATAGTAATCAGCAATCTCTAGCTTTTGAGCCTGTGTGATTTTTTTATATTTTAAACCTTTGTTCGCCATTTTCCCCACATTTTTGCCAATTATATAATATTAATCCATACCAATGTCGATTAATTTTTTGAATCATTCCTCTCTTGCATTCATATACTCAATAAACCACATCATAAACCAATTACAATCTACCTTGCTTAAGACATCACCACAACGGAACTCCATCCTTCCGTCATCATATTTAAAACGGAACTCATAACTCCATTCTGCATCTGATGTCTTGTAAAAGTATAAGTCACCGTATCCAAGATCGTGATACATAATTTTGTTGGTTCTATCGTTTATCGTTCTGTAATTCCAATGTACATGAGCAAAGAAAGCATCTTTAGGTAGTGGGTCATCAATATCATCAGAACCTCGTGAGTATTTGGGTTCATAAGATACTACAAATCTTCTATACATTTGGTCATGCTGTATTTCCATCTTTATTCTCTTTCCCTCAACTCAAAGGTATATTCCTTGACTAGATACTCTGATTTCTTTCTAAGCTTATTTATTTTAAATCGCCTGTAGTCTACATGATGATGGTCTCTGTTAAACTTTGTAGTAAGGCTAGTTACATCTGGGTGCATATCTACTAACATCTTACTCTTATTATATGTTCCCTCTCCTGCATAGAACTCTTCAGTATTACCCCCTCTGACTGTCTGTGTAGCTCTCTTACTCTGTAGGAACATATTAAACTCTGCCGTACATAAGCCATCTTTAAGTATACGCAGGGATAGATCGGTGTCCTCGTTATATCGCCCTCTCCATCTATATGGGATGTCATTCTTAATCAGCAAGCAGGAATAGATACGAGTGTTAAACCGTACAGCAGGTCTACATTCATTTGCAGGACAGAAGTGACTGTATCCCAGACCAGACTGTGCAATGTTTGTGTATCGGTTTACAAAGTCCTCTACTATACGAAAGCAAGTACCATCTGCTACTGGTATCTTACGGTTATTGTTGAAACGCTCGAATGCTTCTAAATTATCGTCCATCACCCAATGCCACTCATGTCCATTCGCAATAGAGTGTTCCCATGCAAAGTTTCTCGCAGCCCCTGCTCCAGTTCTATTATCGGTATCTTTCCAGAATACATCGTACTCATCCTTGTAAGACTGAGGTAGAATAAGTAACTGACTCTCATCTACTAATGTTTTGTAATTACAATACTCATCTTTCTCGACAACCATATGGAACGGTACACCCATTCTCTTAAGTGCTTTTGACGTAGGATTACGCTCCCACCTGCCTTTACTGACAATATATACTGGATATCTGGGATTGACTGGCTCTGTAGAAACCCACTCTAGCTTGTAATCTTTTTCCTTGAGAGGATACCAAGCTTGCTTCTCTGTCTCTCTTTGCAATCCATCAAAGACCTTTTGTCCATCATACAAGTGCTCTCTGACCTTTTCTTTGAATGTCTCATAGTCTTCTTTGTTTCTAAACTTGAAAGTAGCTCGTATCTCTGGCTCTGGCTGTACTTCATTATCATAAGCAGGTAAGCCATCAAGCTCGTCTCTCCAGTCATTAAGTGATTCGTAAAAGCCAAATGTCTCCTGCTCCATCATTGATAGCACCGTGTTTTCATGTTGAATAAGAATTCAACCATGCCAATGTTTCCATATACACCCTGCTCTCTTATTTTCCTAGTAATTATCTGTGTAAAGTTGTGCTCGAAGTCTCTGTGAATTACTAATCCTACGTCTGCCATGTTTGCCCAGTGTGCAGAGCCAGATACTTGATACAAGTCTGGTGGTGGTATAACCCCACTGTCGTTTCTGTGTAATTTATGAGGATGAGCTACCATCCAAACAACTATCTGGTGATTTCTAGCGAACTGCTGACATTTAGCTATGATATCTCTAATATGCTCGTCTTCACGCTTATTGTAGTCACGCTCTGGACTTATTTGGTTGAATGGGTCTACTACTAAGCCGTTAATGCCATATCTAATTTTTGCAACCTTTGCTTTTTGCAGAATATACTCGATAGTCGGTATGGCATCGGTGTTTTCAATAAAACGAAAGTGATGATCTATAAAGTCTATGCCACTGTTAAGCTCATCTTGGCTCATACGCTCATATTCACCTATATCGAATGGTTTACGCACTCTTTTCTCCAGTAATCGCCTTAAATGATTAGGTGTAGAGTGCTCTGGAGAGTAAACAGCAAACTTCCATCCCAAATCTTCAGCTAGGTTCATCAATATCTGATCTAAGAAGTTTGACTTACCGTGATTCGGTATACCTGTCACTAAGTGAAATGTAGATGGCATTATCTTGTATATTTCATCAAGCTTCTTAAATCCTGTAGAATATGCCTTCTGTGTCTTACCTTCATATATGTCCTGTACCATATCGTGATATTCTCTGGGTCTGTGGACACCCTCTATTGGGAATGCTTCTGCATTTACCACAGCATCTATGACTGATTGCTTGCCAAGTTTGACTAAAGCTTCGTTTGCATCTTTTATTATTGTGCCATCTTCACTGTTTGGTAGCTTGACCAAACGGCATATATCTTTACCAAATCTATGCACTAACTCTAGCTGTAGTGCTTTCCCTGCTTCATCTTGGTCAGTAAATATAATGACTTCATCTGCATCAAATATCCATTCGCTCTGAGCAAACGCTGTAAAACGCTTATCATCATCGGCATACTTTGCTTGTTTTGGTGCACCATTAGGTAAAGATACACAATTATTGATACTGCATTCTGCTAGTGCCAGAACATCCATCTCTCCTTCGACAAAGATAACAGACTTCTTTACTTTCCAACTTTCTTTGAGACTGTCGATGTTAAATAACGTCTGGAGTGCTCCTGCTTCCTGTGAAAACCTTTTATCCTTTGATCTGTGCTTAATATTTACGACTTTGCCATCATAGTAATATGGGAAACAAAGATTATTGTTTAGTGTGTACAAACCAAACTTTTCTGCTGTGACCCTGCTTATACCTCTGTTTTGTAGCCACAAACCTGCATTTTCTGATAGATCAGTGCTGATAGGACTTGTTATGTCCTTTGGTGGTGCAGGTCTTTCGAATGCTGTGACGTTATTTCTGTCGTTGAATCCACCCTGCCATTCGCAATGATGACAAGTCCATGTGATACTGTCTTTTGCAATGTTTACGCTCAACGGCATATCTGACTTCTTCTTTCGTAAGTGAGAGCATCTTGGACACCGTTCTTTGTGTTGACCAAAGCTGTAGTTACGAATGTGTAATCCTTCTTCTTTTGCTTTTTGTATAAAATCCATTTTACCCTACCAGTTGGTTTAAGTTGATTCGTTTTGTTGGAGTTTCTTTCACAGTCTCCCATCTCTGCTGATTTAACCAAGTGGTGCAATGAGGTATAAACTTAACATCTTTGCCAAGAGTTATTTTATTATATTTTTCACATAACTTAAACAATTCTTCTTGAGAAATAGAGCTTTTAGTAGCCTTTAACCAAGACTCAAAAGCTTTCTTCTTAGAACCACTATTGTTAGGATAGACCTTCCAAAACCTCTCGAACTCTTCTGTATACGTTAATGGTTCTTTATGATTGGTTATATGGGGTCTCACTGTGATACTAGGGGGGGTCTCACTCTGAGACTCATGGGTGTCAGTCTGATACCCTACCTGTAATGTATATTGGTTACTAGTTTGACGATTTCCTCCTTCAAATTCAGAATATCTTTCTTCTCTAGTGACAAAACCAGATAACTCTAAATTATTTATAGATCGTATTATAGTTGCCCTGCTTAACTCAGTCATCTCACACAGCTTTTTAAAACTGGGAAAGCATTTATTTTGTTCATCGGCATAATTAGCTAACATTAACAAAACAAGCTTATTGTTACTTGACCCTGTTTTTTGTTTAGATGCCCAAGCTAAAGCAGACCAACTCATGCTACAACTTCCGTCCGTTTTTTCTCATTGAGCTTAAATCGCTCATCATAAGTCATATAGAAGTCGTGCCCAGTAACCACATTTTCCGTCGCATCAAATATTGTAAATGCGTCTTTATAATTTGGCATACGTTCACCTCGACACCACATCTCTACATTACGATGATTGAGATTGTACTTCTTAGAGAAACCTCGAATAGTCATACCATTAGACTTTATATATTCTCGTAGTTTCATATTTTTCTCCTTTCTAAATCATCACTACACTAATAAAGTTTTTTTGTAAACAACAAAAAAAATATCTTTACAACTCTTTTCTATGTGGTACAACAACTGTTACGAAGAACCAGATAAGGATAACCACATGGACGATTTATACAATGAGATACTAGCAGGTGTCGCAAATCCAAACAGAGCTTTTGTTAGATACGATAACAATAAATTTAACAAGCTTGTGAGGAGAAATTTTCTTAGAGATATGTTAGGTGCACAGAGGTTTTACAT
>VTLG01001563.1_pt1 | contig 10691 bp, 20 predicted proteins | sample 4694571 | NCBI WGS metagenome assembly VTLG01 (sample SAMN12604809, study PRJNA352737) | marine metagenome | biome: ENVO:00000447; feature: ENVO:00000209|ENVO:00000569|ENVO:01000036; material: ENVO:00002151; isolation source: viral sequences binned using virsorter ... | reverse complement strand
ATCCACTCTTTTTAGCTTTAATACGCTGAGAATAATGTACCTGGTACTGTCCCCCCATTGATCCACAGTATAAAACATTTTGTAAGTCTAAGTATTTACATACTGCTTTTTGTAATTGATATTCTTTCATAATTTGCCCAATTTTTGCCCAACTATTTTTTTTATTATTATATATGCTTGACTATAAGTTATTTACAAATAATCTTTATGATCCTTTTGGGGTTATATTTTTTGCTTTTTTCTCCATGTTGTACCTGCTGTAGGTGAATATACACTCTCAAAACCAAGCTCTTTTAAATGTTCTAAGTATTCTTGCCTACCTGTATTGTCTAATTTACTGTAAGCAAACTTGTCATAGTAGTCAAGGTATTTAGCTTTTTGTTTTTTATTAAAGCTATTAGATGACCACCTTTTAAGTCTTAGGTTTATGTCAAAGGTCTTTTGCATCTCAGCTCTAAACTTAGTACCACTTTTATTTTTTTCTGTCCAATATAAGAAAAAGTCGTTTTTATCTTCATCACTAATATCTTCTATTGCGTGGATGGATTTTTTAAAATCCTCTATCCTTTTATTTATATTAATACTTTTACTTTTACTACTACTAATACTAATACTAGCATTGCTGTCGCTTTGCTTTGGCATAGCGTTTGCATTATTCCATCTTTTAGAAGCATTTTCTTTAGCCTTGTTAGACTTGTTATTTATTTCTTCTATATGGTTATTTAAACGCTTAGAATAAAAGCATCCATCTTGTACTACAAATAAATCAAAATCTTCTATAACAGCTTTAAGTTTATCTGCATCACATTGTAAGCTATAAGCCAATGGTTCATAGTCATCAATACATAGTTTATTTTCTTCAGTAAACAGTAATTCTAATACCGCCCAGAATATGCCGTAACCCTCCATACCTAGTTTAGAACGCATCTTAATTATCTTGTAATCATAAAAGCTATTTGATTGGTGTAAAAAGTAAGTTTTTTTCATAGTAGTAAATTTAAAGACAACGCCCATATTACAAAAAATACAGGCATTATCAAAAACATAAAATTAAAAGGGTGCTTTAGTGTCTGCAAATGAAGGCATTTCTTTTACTTGACTTTTACCATGTACCCACTCAACAAAGCTATTAGCCATCTTTTCCCACTCATGGGGTTCAATCTTTTCTGCTACAACTAAGTCAATAGCACATTTTAAAGATGATTGTTTTATAATATACTCTTGTACATTAGAATCTTTTTTAAATGATTGCTTAGGTGCAAAACCTCCGCCATCTCTTTGTATCTTTATAGAACCTCTATCATTTATATCATAAGTAATCTCTTGACCTACTTCAACATATGGATTATCTTTTTGTTTAAAGATAGCACCCTTATCTCCATTGTCAAGTTCTAACTCAAAGACATATAATGTTTTACCATCATTGGTTACAAAGTCTTTTTTCTTTTCAATGTTTGTAATTTTTGCTGTTTTCATATTTATTTATTTATTAATTCGGTTAAACTTAGATTAAGTATATTACATAATCTTTTAGCATCTCTTATCTTTAACGATCCAGGATCATTAAGATACTTAAGCATAGTCGGATATGAACAATCCATAATATCAGATAAGTCTTTTTTACTTAACTGATTCTTGAACATAGCATACTGAATAGCTGTTTTAAATTCTTGTATCATAATTTTTAATTTAAAATAATACACAATAATAATAAATCTTTTTTAATACACAATTAAAATAATTTAATAGTTATTAACATTTAATTTGTTAATAAGTAAAAACAAAACTTTATTTCGTGTTAAATTTATTTTATATATATTTGTTCTATTAAACAATTACAATTATGACAAAATTATATTTAGAACCAGGTGAGAAAGTTACATTAGAATACTCCCTTATGGAGAGTAAAGTAAATGTAGAACAAAGGATTGAGTATTATACAGAGAAACTTAATTCATCCAAAACTACTGAGGATGTTAATTTACATACTTATTCTTTAAGAATACAGAAATCCAAATTAGAATTAATTAATAAACTATTAGATAAATTATTATGAGAACAGTTGAACTAGATACAGTAGACCTGTCTACTAAAGAAGGTCGTATAAAATACCTTAACTATAAGAATAGTAAAGAATGGACATTATTAACCGACTGCATGGGTACAGAAGCGGTCTTTGAAAAGATTATAAATGAATAAGACATATAATATATTATGCAAAAGTTATGGCAAAATAACTATAAATGACTATTACTTTACAGGTCTTGAAACTACAGATATTAAAATCAGTAAAGAGCTTATCACTTTTAAAGGAACAGAAAAACAGTTACAAAAGTTTCTTGATAAGATTATTAAAAATGAAAGGTTTTTTAAAGTGATTGGAATACATGAACACAATGAAGAAGAAGAACAGTATTATAAACAATTATTAACTAAAAAATTATGAAACACTATAAAATAAAAAAGCTAGTAAATGGTTACAGAGTTTCACCATTACTAAAGACTAGAATCCTAGTAGCACTACCATATATAAACACATCAGAAAGCATCAGCGTTGTATGTGGCAACGAAACAATGATTGTCAATAGAGAAACACCACTACTGCACCAGGAATCTTTTAAAGACAAGTTTGGCAGAAATAGGAATTATACGTTGTATTATTATGAATGGTGTCCGAATGAAGATCAACAAAGGTTATTTTAGAGAATAGAATAGCACCTGTATTGAACACAATATACAGGTTTAAGGAGATTCGCCTGTTACAGGTGCAATCCTATTTCAAAGTTTCAAGAATGAAATTTAAATGTTTTTTTACTTTTTTAGTATTATAAACTTTGTTATAATCTTTATCATAAGTATACTCAACTTCTAAATTTATATTCTTGCTATATGTATTTTTTAATTTACTCATAGTTTCATTAACAAATTTATAGGAAGTTTTCCGTTATTCAAAACGACAGCACATCCTATTGCTGGTTTTTTTCCTGCCTTAGCGTATGCAAAGCTATATTCTGAAAAGTTTATACCGCAACCAACTTGAACGCCAAACACTCTAAAGTTTTGACCTACATAATGTTCACAGTATGCTTGTGTATGTAGATGTCCTTGTACTGTATTCATCATATCTGCTCTGCATTTCGTTCTTGCAGTACCGCCTTCACCATGTAAATACTGTACACCATCTTTAACATACCTTTCTACAAAAGACCAATTAGGTACTTCTAAGACTTCTTTATAAGACTTAATCCATTTACTAGGTATTGAAGATGTTTGTGCTTTACGCATCACCATACGATCATGGTTGCCAACCAATACAGTTGCTATAGGAAAAGCTTTATACCATCTAGCAATACGTTCTATTGATAGCTCTAATTCATCAGCACCACCCATACCATCAGCTGAGGTTTCATGATAAGAAGAATAATGATTGTCTATAACGTCACCAATAAAGACAACTTCATTACAATCAAATTCATCATATTTAGATATGCAAAATTCTAGGTATTTATCAAGACAAAAAGGTTCATGGAGGTCTCCGATTACTAGCACGTTATTCATGCCGTTGCCTTCAGATTGGCGTAATTCTTTTACTAAGTCATGTTCTGACTTTGTAAGTCTTAGTCTATATTCTTTTGGTTGTTTTATTTCTTTTTAAATTTTTCAAACGACCTGCCCCCGAAATAAGCTCCGATTACAGTTACCATAACCACCGTTAATAAATCTATCCAATTTTCTGATACTTCAAAATCAATCATTCCTCCCTCAATGAAGATTAATATAATTGTTGATATAACTAAAAACGCAAGAGTTAAAGGTCTAATGTTTGCAGGTAGCCATCCTGCTTTTGCATCAGCCTCCCACCTTCTAGTTATCTGTTCTTCAGCATTTGCCTTAGCATCTAAAATCATTTGCTTAAACTTAATCTTTAATTCTTTTCGTTCAGCATCAGTTGTTACAACATTATCAACAAGTTTATTAACATCAAGATTAAGGTTTCCGAATAAGTTTTTTAAAAAGTTCATACGCTATTATAGTTAGTTACAGTTCTGTATTTTGTTTTATTATTTATGTCTTTATAAGCCACAAGCTCTTGACACCTGTTGTCATTTATAGTATAGCTTAAATGAATCCAAGCAGGGTTTTCAGGATCAACATATTCTGTTGCATCTCCAAACTCTAAAATCACTTGATCAAAAGGCAAAGCTAATTCTTTTAGTGCCTGGTATATTTTTATATTATCCATTTTGCCACGCTTAAAGTATTGGAGGTCTATTGCTTCATACTTTGCATGCTGACTAGAAATTTTACTACCTAACGCAACACAAAGCTCAGGTGACCTGTAGCCACTCGTAACCCTCAAAGCCCCAAGACTATCACGCAGGGGTTGGAGAATTTGAGTAGCTAATAAGGTCAGTTTATATATACCTTCCTTAGAAGGTTCGTTATTAATGCCTAAACGTAAAGCTGTATTACTTCTTGTAAGTTCCTTTAATGTAAAGTTTTTTGATAAAAACATTATTCAAATTTTGCTAAGTATATTTTGTCTATTTCTTTTTGTATCTCTTTTCTAGTAGCTTCTAATTGCATCATTATATTAGCTTCAAATCTTATAACTTCTTCACCTTCATCAAATATAATAACTGTAGGTACAGATATAATCTTATGTTCTTTTTTTATTTCAGGGTTATGACAAATAATAACACTATCTAATTTGCATTCTTTAAGCTCTGATATATTAAAACTGTTATCTGTATTCCAACTACTATTATATTGCACTACTGATACTTGACTAAAAGCAACACCATAGCAAAAAAATAAAAAACCCATTAACACTAATAAGATATTGCTGATATTCATTATTTTAATTTGTATAAGCGTTCATCCATTATATCTAACTTGTTCTCAATAGCATCAAGTTTTTTACTGTTACCCATAATTGTAGTACGTACTAGTTCATCTTTTAATTCATACTCAGTAGCACTAACCCAATTTCCCTTTTCTAGTGCTTTTTTATTAGCGTCTATATCAGCTTTTAGAGTAAAGTAAGTTCCTGAAACAGAACCAACTAAAGTAATTATTATTCCTAGCGTTTTAAGGTCTAAAGAAAACTGAGACTTTTCGTTTACTACATTCATTTGTTACAACTTTTTCTGTCTGCGATTCCTTGACTAACTATTAAAGCGATAACAACCCAAATGATATTTGACATCTCACCCTCACTAATTCCTATTGAAGAACCGCAAGTAATGATTAAAAGTGTTACTAAAGCGTAATAAAATTTCTTTGATTTTAAAATTGATTTGATTGTATTTAAGTATTCCATATTATATAATTATTAAATTAATTCCTAAATTGATTGTGTAATTTTCTCTATTAAAATACCTAAGATATTCTAATTGAGTGTATAACGATAATGTCTTTGTAAGTTTGTAATTAGTTGTTAAACCAAAATCATAATCGTTTGTTTCTGATCCATATTCAGTTAGTTTATGATTAACAAAGAAATAGTTACCATAAGCTAATATAAAGAAATTGTCCTGATATATGTAATAAGATAAACCAACTACACCTGAAAGTGTATATTGATTTCCTAGTTCTGCTAGTTTGTTTCTGTTATAATTTGCAGGTATTGTAGAATAGTATTGTTGAAATTGTGCCGTATTGTCTGCAATTACATTGCCGTTTAAAGTCCATCTATAAAATGATTGCTCTAACCTATCTAAATAACCATTATTGTTGACATCCATATACCAAAATTCTTTTTGATAACCTAGACTTTCAGCAACAGCTTCAAAATCATTATAATTAGGATAGTCTATTTTAAAAGGATTTAAGCCATAGATGGGGTGATAACGCATGATTCCACCTATCGTTGCACGAAAGTTGCTTAGATCACGTTTAAAGCGTAAATCTAAGGATTTATACTGTAAGTCTATATAACCATTGTTAGATGATTCTATTTTTGTGATTGTATGCTCACCAATATATCTAAACCAAACTTTGTGATTATCATACTCCCTGCCAAATTGTTTTACTCTTTCATATTGTAATAAGTATTCAAACCTATCTACAGGTGATCTTTTAAGACTAGCATTTTTTTCTGTACCATCATAATAAAAACGTGGTTTCTTTTCATATTTAAAACGGCTAAGTTTCTTTATTCCTATAAAGTACCTGTAATTAGATTCATCAGTATTAGTTGTTTCTATTAGCTGTCCATTATTATAAGAATAAGTTTCTATTGGTTGTATTGTGGAATTAACAGAACCCCCCAAATAAATAGTTGAGTATTTATAGAACTGACCAAAAGACAGTAAAGGCAACAATAATAATAACAATCTAATCATTAGCCAAGTTTTATAACGTGGTATGTAATATATACATCTGCTGAAAAACTACCTACAAAATTAGCACTTGCATACATTCTTAAAGGTACATTATCAATAGTAGTACCTGCAGGACTATTAGAAGCAACTAAATAATAAGTAACATTAGTACCTATATTACGCATGTACCTATCTTCCTTATTCCAATAGTATGTTGTTTGTGAAGTATCATAACCAATCAATAAATTAATTACACTTGATTCTGTTGAGCTGTGAGTATTAACAATGGTACAGCTTAAAGGCACTATTGCAAAACCTGAACCCTGTGCTGATACTAAATCTTTAAAAGTACCTGCACCACCTGTCGCATCCATAGCTTGAAATTCTGCTGTTGATACAGAAATTTTATCTGTTTGAATTAAGAATTTAGAATCTAGTTTTTTAGATGTTCCTGCACTACTTCCTGTAGTGTCGCTTACATCTACAACCATATATAAATCACCTGTACCTGTGTGGTTATTTAAACTTGATTTCTGTGTGAGTCTTTGTCCTGCCATTTTTATTTATTTTTTTAATATAATTTTTTAGCTTTTTAAAGTTTTCCAAACTACTAGGATAAATTCTTTTTTTAACATCCATATATAGTAATGTCTGCACCTTGTAAAAAACTTTTTAATCTATTGCTTCTAGGTACGTTAATATCTAAGTTCATTCCTGCATAATAGTTTCTAGTTGTCGGATCAAGGTCTGCTCCTGTATTTGTACTATACTCAGGGAACGAGCTTGTATTGTTTCTAATATAGTCAATTAAACGCTGTCTGTAAAACTCTCCTGCATCTTTTGACCTGTCAATCAAAGGTTTTATATCTTCATAAGAAGCACTGTCTGATTGATCTGTAGCACCCATTATAACTATTGCATTATTTACAAATCTAAGTCTTAGGAATGGTGCTAATTCTTGAAAAGCAAATTGTACTAAAGCAGGTTGTATATAAGTTTCAACTAAAGTTTTATAAGCACCTGTTAAAGAACCACCTTGTATATCTGCTTTTAGTTTAGTATCTAAATCAGTACCCAATACAGGAAGTATAAACATATCTTGTGCCAATAGTATATAAGGCATAATGATATTGTCATCTACAGAACCGCCAAGAGCAGTGTCTTTTTTTATTCGTGTTGCTGAAATATATAATGTATGTTGTATCGCCATAGTTTATTTTATTTTACTCCTGGATAGTGTCCTTCATTAGGCATATTTACAGGTGCTATTACTGCGTCTTTTATTCCTCTTGGTTTTGGTGTATACGTTTTAGGTATACTATTTACTTTATTATAATCATCTAAGCCTTGACCATCTTTTAATTCTGTTCCTTCTTTTAATCTATATAAGATTACTTTCCAGGCGTGTCTACAATATACACCGCCTTTAAATTTAAATAGATCATAAGCACGTCCTTTATGTCCTAGTTGTTTATTAACTCCTTCACGACTAGCTTTGTCAATATCTTCAATCCTATATACAAAACCTGCTCTTGCTAAAGACATCATATTTTTACAAAATGTTCTAGTTGACTTACTTGGTTTTCTACTCTTTTTAATATATTTAAATCTCACTCTGTAGTATGATTTATCTAAGTAACTAAAAGAATCTTCTTTGCTTACTATTTCATCTGCAAACTTTTCTTTATCTAGTTTTTCAATTAAAGCATCCGCCCAATCTTCATAATCTTCAATATGTCCTTCGTCTTGTTCATCTACAATTTCCCATTTGTCTAAGTCTATTTGCTCACCTTTTAAAGCGTTAAATACATCATCAAATTCTTCATCAGACAAATCAGCTCTTACGCCTTCTATTTCTTTAACTTTCTTTTTTGCCCAAGATTGACCTGCATCACCACCCCATAACGCCCAAGCTATACGCCCTGCACTTGGAAAGCCATCTTCACCTGGTTTAAAACCCTCTGCTTTTTTATCTACTTCATGTCTAGCAAAAAAACTGTTCATTCTACTAATAGTATCTAGTGATAAATCACCATTAATTATAGATCTTGCTCTAGCAACTGCAACCTGTGTGCCACCACGATCATATTCTTTACGCCATTCTAAACCCTTTTTAGCTTCTTCAATCATGCCTTCTGTAGGTGAAGTGTCAATATCTTTTAAATCTTTAAACTTCTTTTGGTTTCTATTTTTTTTTTTACTTATCTCTTCAGATAATTTTTCTACTGCATCACCTGTATCAGCAAAGAACCCTTTAGCTACAGCAGGAGGCAACTGTAAAAACTGTATTAAAAATACTGTTGCCTGTTCTTTTGTTAATATACCTTCCTGTACTTTTGCAATAATATCAATAGCACTACTAATCTGAGCACCATTATAAGATGCTTCACTTTCTAAAGGTTCTTCCATAGCTGGATCAGTTTCTTGTGTTTCTTCTGTTTCTTCTTGTACTACTTCAGGTGTATCTGCATCAACATCTTCTTTTGAAACACCTTCTTTTTCTTGATCTTCTTCTGATTGTGTTTTTGTAACTTCTAAATCAATGAAATCAGCAGGTTTAAGCGATTCAAAGTACAAATCAAGGTTTATATTGTTAACTGTAAATATCTTATCTAAGCCTTTTAAAAGTATGTTCTGAAAAGGAATAATAACAGTATTGTTAAATAAGCTGTAAGCATCACGCAATTCATCTGCATTGTTTCCTAAACCACCACCCTCTGCTCTAATACCAAATAGTATCGGTGAAGTTACACGATGACCTGCCAGGATTTGTGAAACGGCTTGTTTACTCATACCCTCCCACGCACTCTGTGCGTCATTCATTTGTATAGGTTCTATAATAGGTTGTGTTTCTTTACCATCATTAAAGGTTATAAGTATTTTACCTGCGTTTCCACTACCTGAAAACTTTTGATTTAATTGTCTTTCTATAGTACGTCTTTCTTCTTCTGTTGGTACGCCGTTAGAGAATCCAACGTGCATACTAGGTGTCATACCTGAAGTTATATTAGATAAATGAAACTGAGCTATCTCTAATTCCATTTGAATCCAATCAGTCGCAGCTACATAATCAGGTGCAAAGCCATAAAATAAAGCAGGGTTTTTATCTCTAATCATTAAGATTTGACTAGCTTGTGTTCTGTCTTTAGTATTAAACGCTTTATATGCTCTAGGTCTATATTCTCCTTTTTTGCTTTTTGACCAATCAGCAGAGTAGTAATAGTTCTCTACTTCACCATCAATCATTTTACCTGAACGTATATATTGTGCAGGTATATGTATTATCTTAGCTATGCGACTACGATCACGACTCCATATTACGTTTACATAACACCCACCGAATAGCTTTAAATCCATTGCAAGGTCTTTTAAGACATCTTCACCTGAATTGTGTAGTAATTCATTTAAACGTAAAAAAGATTCTTTAGTGTCTGTATTATCATCAACATTAGTTGCACTTAAACCTTCACCATAAATCATAGCACCTATTGACTTAATTAAAGCACCATTGATAGCACTTCCTAAGAATAAGTCTAGTAAATAGTTTGGATATAAATTATCTTCACCAAAACTAACCCAGTCATGTCTTGGATCTTCTACTAAGTGAGGTATGTTATAATGTGATAATTTTATTAAATCTAAATTCATAATTAATTTGTTAAATAGACATTTTCATTGTCAGAATCATTAGTTGTATATTCAGTATATTTTACTTCTTCAAAATTACTTACACCTGTGGCGGTTTGCCCATACATATTTACTATGCCATTATATAAAACAGCTTTTGCATTATCAGGGTTTAATTCTGAACCTGAATCTACTTCATATACTGTAAGGTCATAAAAGCCTAAAGGGAACTCTGCGTTTCCAACCAGTATTTCACCTGTAGATAAACTTTCTGTTGAAGATGGATTTGTACTATATTTCCAACTTAAAGTAATTTGTCTGTCAAATTTATTAATACCTGTACTTATAACAGGATAAAAACTTGCACCTCTAGTAAATATCTTAGTTTTTCCTGTTTGTTGACTTTCTAGCTTATACAATATAAACGGAAATTGAAGCGAGTAATAAGTAGTTTCACCTATTGTTACAACATAAAATACAGGGGTTTGTACAATTTTATCTGATATATTTATCTGAAAACTTGTACTATAAGCAAAAGCTGTTGATGTTTGGTTATTTATTGGTGCTTGTATCATGTTTACTTTTTTATTCTGTCTTTTACAAGTTCACCTGATGCAGTTATTCCTGTTACAATCCAAACCTCTTTACTTTCTTCTTCTTCTTTTTTAAACATCTTTCTTCTTAGTTTTAGATTGTTCTTTTATAAACAAAGCATTTCTAACTGATTCATTAAGTCCT
>VTLG01012611.1_pt1 | contig 10692 bp, 7 predicted proteins | sample 4694571 | NCBI WGS metagenome assembly VTLG01 (sample SAMN12604809, study PRJNA352737) | marine metagenome | biome: ENVO:00000447; feature: ENVO:00000209|ENVO:00000569|ENVO:01000036; material: ENVO:00002151; isolation source: viral sequences binned using virsorter ... | reverse complement strand
CCATAATAGCCCTCATAGAGGTCTTAGGGCCGCTCAGGATGCTATTAACCATAACACCTTGAAGCTCTTTAATTAAGACACCAGTCTTAGGTGTACCATTAAAATCACCACCATATAACTTCCTACGAACCCAAGCATCGAAGTCTTTGATGTTGTGGATCTCTTTAGATTGAGATACTACCTCGAAAATAGCTTTAAATAGGTCATCATCGTCTGCTTCTCCTGCAATTTTAAATGCAAGGCGGAACCCATCTATCGATTCCTGCACCTGAGATTCAAGATTATTTCTAATAAATCCAGTTTGTTGTGCTCTGAGAGTCTTAGGATCATCAAATCTAGCGCCTAATGCCCTGAACTCATCGGATTGTATCAGTCTTGACCTCTTAGTTTCTGTGACAACAGCGATTAACTTATCAAATAACGCCTGACCTGGACCACCTGCACTAGCTAAATCACCAATATCAGCGACTTCTCTACCAACAATACCTAAATCACGTATTTCACGTAGTAAAGATCCTGCTAATAAGTCACCAGCTACGACATTTTTAGATGCCCAAGCTACCATTTCATCAGGTGTTCCTTCAAAATATCTATGAGCACCTTCAAAATACTCTGCTAAATACTCTTCTGGGCTTAAATCAGCAGCTTCTCTACCTAATCCAGTCCGTTGGAAAGTTTCAAGTGCATCACCAGCTACTTCTTTTAAAGTAGTCCTAGCAGCATTTAACTCTCTCATAGTGACTTGCCATTGAGCGCTACTAACTAAACTCTTATATACTTCAGCTACAAGTTCACCACTCATGCCACTTGTTTGGACATTACGATGTAATTGAGCAGGTGTAGTAACAGAACCAGGTGAACCATCTTGAGATCCCCAATCTGTTCTTACTTTAGTCTGAGATGCTTTAACCTCCATGATATCATCTTTAGAGGTTGGAGCAGCTTGCCATGAATCAGCAGCTGGTTTATTCTTGTGAGCTCCAAACTTTGTACCTAACTCTTCTACTTCTATTTTACCTTTCTCTATAATTTGATCTGTTACACTTTTAGCTCTTGCTGCACCTTTGGCTATCATTCCTTCTGGTAATGCATTCTTTGCTTTACCCATTACCCGGAATAAACCATCAGCTAGTGTACCAATACCAGCACCTTCTACTACATTCTTGAAGGTTTTAACTATCGGATGATCTGTATCATTAGTAGTAAGAGGTGTATCTATAAAACCATAGCGATCTCTTAATATCTGTAAGCCGTTTGCATCCTGTGAGTACTTAGACACTAAGTCTGTAGCAACACCGACTGCAGCAGCTCTAGCCCATTGATTGGCCACTAGACCACCAACAGCTGTAACAACTCTACCAGCTCCAATAGCTGTAGCTCCAACTCCTAATACAGGAGCTGCTTTAACAATAGCTACACCCATTGAACCGAAGTGTGTAGCACTACGTATGAGTCCTCCCCACCAGGTTTTAGTTTCTATAGGATTAGCATCGTCTACAAAGAAGTCATCCCATTCAGCAGTATACTTACCACCGTCTTTGGTTTCCTCTTGCATTTCTCCGGTGGCAGTGTCTATAACACGTTCACCTAAGGTTGCAATAGAGGATGCTGTATCTTGTAGACCACCACCGAATGCAGACTGAAGTTCTTTAACAACTCCACTTACACCCCAATCCTCTCGATTTCTAGGGTCTTCTTGCTCAGCTTTATACTGTGCATCTTTAGCTTCAGCAGCTTCAGTTGCCGCAGTTCTTTGTTCTATGTTTTGTGTTTCTTGATCGAGGTACGTTCTATCAGCCGTAGCTGCTTCTTGTAACTCTACCGCATCAACGTCCGCTTGATTGATTTCTTCTTCGGAGTAGTTGCGTGCGTAACTATCTGTCATTGGACACCCTCGGTGACGTATTCTTTACTGTAATCTGTTTCTGTATTTGATCTTATCAAAGTACCCTTAGGCGTAGGATTATGAGTAAAGAGTCTTCTAACTGTTGGATGGTATTTTTCTATTCTTTGTATTTGGTATGGTTTCGGTAGTTCTTTACCTGTCTGAGATTTATACTGTAAATTAGCTACATCCCATCCAGTTAAATAACTATAATTATTTGCTATTTTACGATAGTAAGAAGGTATTTGACCTTGACCTGGATTAGCAGCATATTTCTCTAGTTCTTTATAATAAGGCTCACTATCTTTAAGTAGAACAGTGGCTAGTGTATCTCTAGGAGAGGTTTTAGTATCTGCAGTCCAACCTGCTTTGAGTTGGTTTCTTGCAGTTTCGAGATCTCTTCTGAATTTACGTGTATCTCTGTCCTCAGAATATAAAGGTATAGCTGCCATAGCAGGTAAATCTTCTTTAAGTAAGGACATAATTTTCCTATGTAGTTCACCTTCTGATCCATCCCAAGCTTCTTTATAGAAACTATAGTAACTATTATATTTGACTTTGGCTCTATCTTTTAAGGTATTGAAATCTAAACTCTTCTCATCTGGTCTACCCATTAAATTATTTAACTGTTCACCAACAGCAGCATGTACGTCACGATCTCTTTGTGTTGCTATGCTTTTACTAATACCTGTACCGGCTGCAGTTTCAGAATACTCTTGCCATTTCTTACGTTCTTCAGCATCATTGATATTCACCCAGTCCTGCCGTTCAATAGGTTGAGAAGTAGCTTTTTTATACTCTAGTGTATCAATATAATCTTGATCTTCTTTAGCTTCCACTGTTAGTAAATTCTTTACATACTCAGGCATTTCATCTTCAGTGATACCTGGTATGTTATTACGTATTTTAGCTAGTATAGTACGTTTATCAGCTTCTGTGTATGGTCGTTCCTTCTCACCTTCCTTTAGTTCTTGAACAATTTGGAAAGCTTGTGCTTTTCTTTGATTAGATTCTTGCTGCCTTATCTCCTCAGATAATGTAGCTAATTCTGCACCTAAACTTTGGAACTCTTTAAAAACAGTTAAATCTACAGGTTCCTTAAAACCTTTATGATCAAATTTAAATTTAGATAATTGTATTAATTCACCTGGTTTTAATTGACCTGATCTTACTAAAGCAAATAATCTTCCTTTTAATGCAGTCCTAGCTTGTCCATAATCTCCTTTGAAATTACCGACTTCTATCAGCATTAATTCATGAAGCTTTTCACCTAATGAACCATGCTTTGCTGAAACTATTAATTGATCATCATAACCTTGTAACCTAGCATTAGTATATTCAGCTTGTTCTTGCTTACGTTCATTCTGTAAAATTGTATTAATTTTCTGCTGTCTTTGCTGAGTAACATGCTTTTCTAAAAATTCAGCATTAGCAAAACTGATATCACTAAGACCTTCTTGCTCTTCCCATCTAGCAATTAACTCTGTCTTCTCACTACCTGTAGCTGCACCCCAATGAACGACTGAACCATCTGCACGTTCAACGGTATATGCAAATGAACCATCTTCATTTTGACGATTCATTGCATCATATAAATTACTTTCGTAATTAACTACATGCTGTTTAAGTAGACCTTCTTTCCAAACTCTTTCTCTCCATCCAGTAAGGTTTCTTAACTCCTCAGCTAATTCAGGATCTCTTTCCTCTATTTCGCTAGCTAAATGTTGATGATAAGTATAATCACCTTTTATTTTCTCATCTTGATTATTCCAGTTACGCAGACCTTGCCAGGTAGCGCCTGAAGCCATCCTTAAATTAGCTGCTCTATTTCTGTATATACTCTCTCTTTTCTCCTGCTCCTGTTCCATATGCTGAGCCATGGTTTTGGAGAATTTAAACGCGTTATTAATAGCGTTACCCATATGCTTAGCATTAGCTAGACGCTGCTGGTCATTGACCCTAGCCATCTGCTCTGCTCTTGCGAAGCCTTCGTTGATCTCACCATAGACCTCTTTCATTCGAGGTACATAATCAGCAGGTGCTTCGTAACTAAAGGTGTCGTATTCGTTCACTGCTGGCATTATGCTACCTCCCTGAATTCAATGTCAATCTTGTTGTAATCAACACCAAGATAATTGTCGGGTGTTTCTCCTACAGCATCTGGGAATATCTTTTCAACTTCATCAACCATAGCACCTATGTATTGCTTATCGGGATAACCGATATAATTGTATTTATAGATACCAAGACCTGATTTAGCTGTTCCTATTCGTTTAATATTTTCTTTGAGGGATCTTTCAGAAGATTGTAAAGTAGCATACATACCAACTGCTTGGCTTGCAAATCCAAAGATATCGCTAAACATAGCCATACCTACATTCTGCATAACAGGTTTAGGTGGTGCAACATCTGTAACAGGTTGGAATGAAACTTTAGCAAACTCTCTTTCTCTGGCGATCTTAGCTCTTTCTCTAGATGATCTAACGCCTACCATGAAATCATCTCTAGCATCTGTTAAAGCTCTTTGATTTTTAGTATAGTATCTACCTAAGGCTGCTTTCTCTAAAGTACCAATTCTACGAATGCTTCTTCCTTGCTGGCCAGAAGCCAGAAGATTCCCAAACTGACTGTTTTGGAATAGTTCAAGCATTTTTGCATGGTTTCTTCCCATAACTTCTTCCTTAACACGTCTTAGTCTGACTTGGCCTCTATCCCAGGCTTGGGTCATACCTTTGTGTATGCTGGCTGAAGCTTTGGCGTATTGTATTTTAAGTTGGTTGTAGATACTAAGCTTCTGCATATGCTTCCGCTTACGTACCTCTAATTGGTATTCATACTGCCTTTTGGCATTTTTATTAGCTGCTCTGGCAGCTGCTGCTCCTGCGCACACGGCAAAACTCGATAAAGGGTAACTTGTTGGGTCCGAATTGAAACTCCCTTAGGAATTTGAACCCTAAAAACTTAAGTAATCTCATGTGTACACGGTTACGTTTGTCAACCACATTCCATAGAAGTGGTTCTTCACGACCATCAATGTAACGTTTACACTCTCTTGAAAACTTGATTGGACCTTCATAGATAGCATCTGTACAGAGCATCCATATCAGACCTCCTTCCTCAACACCGGCCATTCCGGCAGTCCTGCCGCTAGGCGCTTTGAAGCAAATGCAGTCTCCTTTTGCTGCTTCAAATACTAAATAAGGTAGGGGGTCTAGTCCATGGCCTTCCATGATTTCTCGTTTATCAGCTGGAAGTAAATTAGAGGCAACTTCAACAGCTGCCTCAATGTCAATTGGGTGAATGTATTTAGACACGTTGGTAAAATTTTGGATTGTAATCACCTTCCCAGGCCATTGATAACAATGTGGCTGGTGATGCATGAGTGGATTTAAGGGTTAAAGTAGTGTTAGTATTTCTATCATAAATTGGTATAGTTTTTATTGACTCTTCAGTGAATTGAACCTGGTTAGCACTGTAGGCGTCAGGTACAATAGGTTCCCAAACCTCTGTATAATCAGGTTTACCTTTACGTTTTAATACAGTTTCATATAAACCAGAAGCTCCTAAATTCAATTTAGCTCTATGTATAATTAACGATCCTCGTGTATCAGCTCTCCAAGATTCACCTTCTTGTCTAGTAACATGTATAGTAGGAAATTCTACTTCATAATCAAACAAATATCCAAGGTATAAATTATTTGCAGGAGTTATGGTAGTATCATCTGTTGGATCATGTGGAGTTTTAGGATTATTTTGATCTTCCAAATATGTTTTCCAATTACCAGTTAATTCAACTGTACTACCATTAAGGGTAGCATTAGCTGTCATACCTTGGAATGTATCATCACTAGCTGATGGTACTACATATACAGCGAGCTGACCAGAGCTATTATTAAACCCTGTAGGAAGAGTAAAAGTAGTTTTATTTGTTGTGGCATTATACGTTAAAGCGGTTGAAGCAACTATAGCACTATTATCTAAATGAACTCTATAAGTTACATCATCTCCTGTACTAGCAGTTTGCTTATCATCAGTAACAAGACGTGAATCGTCTAACATTTTTATGTCAAATCTTTGTATGACATCTTTAGAATTATTCCTAACTATTGCATAGAAGCTGTCATCTAAGATAGCATGATACTGTATATCTCCACTTAATTCCCATGTAAACCATGACTGCTGGATTCTCTTTTGAGGAGCATTAAAATATTTGAAGGCATATAATGTGGACGTATTTTTTTCACTGAAAAATATAATTCCATTCTCTCTTGAAATAGAGATATGATTCAAATCATTATTAAATAAATCACCTACAATTTTACTTTGTTCTATAACGTCAGGTTCTCCCTCACGCTGAACTTTAGCAATTTCAAAGAATCTCGAATACTTACCAGCATTATCTAACCATCCTACTGTAGTACCTAATGAAACTGGATTAACTTTATGGTTATAATTATAAGTAGATATACCATTAATTTTAACAGTCTGAGGGTTTAAAATATCACTGTCTGTTGTAACTAAGAATTGTTGATTCTTCGTAAATAACAATAAACCTGAGTTTACTTGTACTGCATCAAAAACGTCTGCAGGATATACCGATCCAACTGAAATATCTATAGGGTCAGTCACTGCATATGTTACAGCAGTTTTTGGCCAAAAATCGAAGAAGGATCCAGGTCTAGACATAATAATACTTTCACCAGATAGCATTACTAATCTATTCCTAAATAAGCACATGTTCATAATTTTTTTGCCAACAAAACTTGGCTCAGGAACAGTACCTGTTTCAGTTGAAGAATCCCATGATCCACAAGTACAATTCTCCCATGCTGGATTTTCTACAGAGAAATAAATTGCACCAGCTGTACCTGTCTTTGTACCAGACCCATCGTCTTGTCTACGTACAAGATCTATAGGCATAGTATCTTTATCAAATTCTATCTTTCTACCAGGTTCAGCACACTCGTCCCATGTACCTTTACCATCATTATTGTTCTCACCACTGAATTTCACATACCAGTCATCTTCATCTGTTTCAGTATTTTTAATTTTAACTACATAACCATGTCTACACTGTTGCGGTAAATCTTCTATATCATCCACTGTTTTTTGAATGATATTCATTAACGCACCGTTAGGTGTTGATCCATTAATCTCAGCAGTATCAACGATATACAACCCTGTACCTATCATTTTAACATTATTAGTACCTGCCGAACTATCGTTAATTAAATTACTATCATTAGCATTTAGACCGTTACTATACTGACCTATAATAGTTCTGATTTCACCTAAGATACTATCAGCTGTAACAGTTTGAGAATTATCAAATGGAGTTGGCTTAGGTCTGATTAAACCAGTAGCATCAGTACCGTTCATTGTTGCTTGTACTCTAATCTCACTATGAGCTTTAACGGTGACAGCATATTGAGCGTTATTCAGCCAGACATAAAATCTTTCACCTGTCTTCCAGCCTTCACCACCATATAATAAATCATGTGTGGTTGTATAACGGCATTGATAGTCAGGGTTTGATTGACTACCACCTTGAGCTACGGATTGACCAGTAGTACTAATCCTAAAGTAAAGATTTTTACCACCGTGGTTACTTACGACAGCGTTATTATTAGTTGTATCATAAACTGTGGTAGACCATGATGTAGCGTTAGCTTCTCCCCCTTCGTCACTAGTATTACTATAAGTTACATCAGCATCTATTGAAAAAATTTTTGTGCCAACATTTGGGCAGTAAGCATCTTGATGATTGGTTGCTGCATTACCACAATATGAAGTGTAACCAGTATACCCTGGTTGAGTACCAGTAGGAGTGAACACACCAGTATCATCCTTACAAGAATTCTTACTATCTCGTACTCGATCTACTTCAATACGAGTAGCAGTCGTATAACTAATTAAATCATCATCATCAAATAAATTAACTGCATACTGACTTGAGTAAGATACTTTTTTTAAATCTATAAATAATTGCTTACCCCAAGAGCCTAATGGTTCTACAGTATTAGACATAGCTACTGTAGTTTTAGGATGAGAATCACTACCATTATTTTTTAACGTAGCTCTATTCGTTATATAGGTATGATCATTAAGAGTTAAGGTTTGTATGTCATCATCTGCATGATGATTTAAGTATAGTTTCTGAGCAGTTTCTCTACCAGTACCTTGATCATAGATAACTGGTACAGGTGTACCATCAGAACATTTCCACATTCTAACATCACCAGTTTTAGCTACCTGTCCTATATACTGCTCATTCTCATCTCTATAATAACTAAACCATTTCCCATCACTTACAGAATCTGGATCATAGTTAGTACCACCAGGTATATTTAATGTACCTGCATCACTTATACTAGCTACTAATCTACCACCTGGACGTTTCTGTAATCCATAGGTTACATCAGGAAAAACATTTTGTGCCTTATTTACCTGACCAGGTATTTTCATTTCGTCAGCTTGTTGCGAAATTCCACCAGTATATGATGCTACTGTTTGTGTAATTGATGCCATTTAACGCCTCATTGTAATATACGGTTTGTATGATCTGTAGTTACTTTCTTGTCCTAAACCGAAGTATGATGGGTTACCCATATCGCATTCATATTCCATACATGCAGCTCTAGATTTAGCTTCATCTTGAGATAGTAATTGAGTTAGTTGTGGATTTGCAACTAATTGAGCCGAAGCTCTTACTGCAGATCTATAAGTTATATAGCGTTGGAATACATTAGGTAAATCTTCAAATTTATATAATGAGACAACATCTAGGTAAACATCTCCACTAAATTCATTAGTATGATCAATCAAATCATATAACTTTCCATCTCGGATAACAAGATCTTTAGTCTTATCTGAAAGTCCATCATGTAATGTATATCTTAATGTATTAGCAGGTAATGTTATATTCTTGTTAGCGTCAGGTGATACTTTAACATGTTCTTCTGTATTAAAATGCCATCCTTCATTTTGTACATCTTTATTGACTTCGGTCAATATATTATATATGTACGATACTTCAGGATTTGTAAAATTAAGTGTTGTAATTGGAGACTGACCGATAGCTCCCAAGATTGAGTTTACTGCGGACAGTTCTGTGTCGTTATCAATTGTCGAGGTAGCCATAAAGATTTGTAAATAAAAAAAAGGGGGTCGTAAGAACCCCCCTTATGTGAATAAATATATAGGTTAGAATGCTTGTGCTACACCAGTGTTTGGAGCAATACCTGCAATCAATTCAACAGCAGCAGCTGGGTTTAGAGGAGCGGCTCCCATTGCCAACCTACCTAGTATGACATCTCCCTGATAAATCACGGATACATCACCTGAAGTAACTTGAACTTGAGGTCCGATTGCCTCTACACAACCGACGGCTTCTTTCTGGAAGATAAGTCCGCAAGAGTTGTCGAACTTGTTTCCTTCACCGTAGTCATTAACTGTGCGTTGTCCATCAGGAGCACCGGAAGCACTCTCTGCTTGGTTACCCATGTCTTCACTAACGAATGAGCCAGTGTTTCCAGGGTCAGTTACACCTGTACCAGTTGCACCTGAACCGCCATACTTAGTACCGAAGCGGCCGAAGAATGGAATGTTCATGGATTTGTAGATTTTGATGCCTGCAATTTCCACGATTCCTTGACCCTTCTGACGGGAATCACCCTGCTCATCACGGTTAACAAGGCCATTTTCTCCAACTTGTTGGATCAATTCATAGTATTGGCGAGGGTTCAATACACCTACACGTCCTTCCTGACTAACTCCCTTTTCATCGAGAGCAGCAGCAGCGTCGTAGAATGCATTTACCAAGCTAGAAGCAACATAAGCATCAGTACCAGCATTGTTAGTACCAACACGAATCTGTGTTCCACCTGGTTCTAGGAAGTTAGTCTTCTGGATAGGCGATGCTTGACGTGCAGCCTTAGTGATTGCACGGAAGATTCTTCTATCATAGTTCTCGGCTAGTGCATAACCGATCTTCCTTGAAATCTCACCACGTAGATCGTAGTGTGCGAGTGTTTCATCTAGTTCATATACGAAAGCTGAACTGATTAAGAGGTCATCGCATTCGATTGTAACCTCTGCTACTGGAGGAGCACCATCAGTGTTACCTAGTATGTTCTGTCCTGGGACATGGAACTCACTATTTGTGCGACCCGTGAAGATGAACTGCATAGAGCGGCCGTTCTTCAGTGTACGCTTGGTAATTAGATCCCTTGCAATTGTGTTGCGTTGGAATCCTTTGAATAGTTCTCCACTAAATAGCTTAAGATAGAGGGCTCTTCTATGCGCTGTAGTAGTCGCATCAGGAGTACCCTTATTGGCCGCAACACCACCCCAGGTAAGGGATGAATTGTTGTCGGCATTTTGATGTGCCATTGTTATGGATAAAGTGTATAATTAACTGTCTTACGCGTAAAGTTTTTTGATCATTTTTGTGGTCTCTCCCACCGTCTAGACGGCAAAGGGTATCCGCGTACGGGCCAGTGCCAATGAAAGAGAGGTCCGACGCTGAGGTGCCTCTCTCCCTACTCAACCTACTAAAGCTTCCTCTAATGATTGAGGTTCATCATCTACACCAGGTGGTTGAGAATCACTAGGTGTTAGATCCGGTTCAGGATCTTTGATGTCTGCTTGATAGGGTGAATATGATGTAACAGAAGCTGTCACTTTGTTACTTTGATGTGCCATTAGTATTCCTCTGATAGTTTTTCATGGCAGGGGCAATCTGCATTACAAGTGCTATGAGCATTAAGATGCAACACCTCTACCATGGTAACGAACCCCAGGGCCAA
>VTLG01010285.1_pt1 | contig 10692 bp, 22 predicted proteins | sample 4694571 | NCBI WGS metagenome assembly VTLG01 (sample SAMN12604809, study PRJNA352737) | marine metagenome | biome: ENVO:00000447; feature: ENVO:00000209|ENVO:00000569|ENVO:01000036; material: ENVO:00002151; isolation source: viral sequences binned using virsorter ... | reverse complement strand
GCAAGAACTAAGAAATTTTCTTTGTGATCGAAAGTATGATATAAGTTGTGATGCAGATTTGTCATGTACATTTGACTACATCAAACATATTAAGTGGCACTTTGACATAGTAGAATGAAACTTCCATCCCTCCAAGATATAGTAAGGAGATATTTTCGTCTTCCCCGTAAGAAATTATGGATTGCTGCTTTGAAACTTCAAAGGTGGCCAGTAACTTGGTGGGATGAAAAAGTAGAAGAAAGGAGAAAAAAGGAGGAACTCCGTAAAAAAAGAATAGCAAGTCTTTATCCATCTAAAAAATAATTATGGCAGCACTAATTTGTAATTTACCCTCATATGAAGTTTGGGTAAGAAAAGAATATCTTACTGATCATCAAAGTGGTCATGGAGAATATGTAAAAGGAATCTGGGTATCTGCAAAATCAATACCTGGACGTGCATTTTATTTTGAAACATATTTACCAGAATACGCAGCAATGTTTGATAAATTGCCAATTAGTGCATTCTTATCATCACCAGAAAAACCTGATCCAGACATGGAATTACATAATCTACAATTCTGGAATTGCATGGACTATGGTGTTGTAGCAGTGCAGAAACAATTTATAGGTTCAATGCACTTTGAAATACTCACAAGAGATTATGGAACACAGACAGGAACATATATTTGCACCTTAGATCATTATCATCAAGATGTTGATGCAATTGATTATTCTACAAGTGAAAATCCAGCAGAGCACAAGTCATCTAATCTAATAGAATTAGATAATGGTCAGTTTGCATTGTATCCTAATAATAGAATGAGAATTTATGATAATAGTTTAACACCAGAACATCCTAAGGATCCTGACTTTAAAGTATCAACAGTATACTATCAAGTTGAAAATGGTCATGACCGTGATGGTTTGGGTAATGATGAGAACTATTTTTGGAAAACTGCTAAAGAAACTAAAGAGAAAGATAAATAATTAAAATAGAATGTGTTTGTTGATATAATATACACTCGGAGAAAAAATGCTACCAATATTGTTAGTAGTATCAAATACCATGTCAGAGATTAATCCATCTGATGTAGAGTTTCCTGTTAGAGAGTCAACCTCTCATGTAGAGATAATAGATACTTCAGTAAATATGGATGGTATTTGCGTTGCAACCAGTTTTACTGACTACGTTTGCTACTAAAGAGACTGACCACCAAAATTGACTTTATTTTTCAAAAATCGGGCAAAAAAATCTCCAGGTATTTTTTGCCTGTAGGGTTTTCTGTAACAGATGTTACACAACTGGTTGACTATATACTATACATGTGTTAGTATTAACACAACGTTCATCCAATGATAGAGCTTACACTGCTGGCATCACTCCTTGCTGAACATAATGCTTCCCACTGGGAAATGTCTTGTTCAGACTGGAACAAAAACAGAATTGAGATACTTAGCGATAAGAATCTTAACTCTGATGCTCACGAGTATCTTATAGATTACTTGAGAACTAAGGTGTCAGGTGATTGCGATGCTTTTATCATCGGACGCAAGTAAGCCGACTCGGAACGGGTTCGTTCATCCTTATGATTGAAACTTTAATTGCTGCATCAAGTGCTGTCACTACTATAGTTACAGTATCATGTGCAGATATAAACACTCTTGTTGATCGTGCAAAGGTCTACCCTGACCTTAGTGTAGAAGAAAGACAGGAAATTATTGATTTGTATTATGATTTTGGTGAATCGTATGGGTTATATTGTAAGGACGCAAAAGCCGACTGAAGGAACGGGGCAAAAATCCCTACTACTTTGGAGAAAGCCAATGGCACAAGTCACTTATCGTGGTGTTGTTTATGACACCAATAACAAAAAAGCTCAGCAAAAAAAAGAGGTCGAACTCACATATCGTGGCATTGCTCACGCTAAGTAATGTTAGTAACAGCAGAAATATTAGCAGCATCTGCTATATTTCTAACTATCATTTACGCTGAAGCTAGATTCTTGTACGGATACAAGTTCTAAATTGTAAGGAGGGTCTATTGACAGACCCTCTTTTTTTGTGTAAAATGTCTAAATACCATATAAAAATTATGGAACCGCAAAGAGAACAACTGAAATTACGACTTAGGCAGGTAGAACTAGCATTAGACGCACTTAAGGCAGAAATCTATTCTGACGTAGATGCGTATTCTACCGTAAATACTGCAAATAAAGTATTATCCGATTATGATGAAATCTTCGAGGATGATGACGGATGAGGCAAAAGCAAATTCTTAAAAATTTGAAAGAGGCACTTAAACAGGATTATTTGTATAATACTGAAGAACTTTCTTTCATGAAAGAGCAACTTGCTATTTTAGAGGAAGAAGTGTTAAAATCTATAAAAAAGAAACCTGAGGGATTTGGTAAAAAATGAATGTAAAATTTGTCAGTATTACACCTGATGCAGAGAAGACAATGGCATATATTGCCAGAGTGTCAAATCCATCAAATCAGGAAAATGAGAAATATGCGGGACTTTTGAAATATTGTATTAAGCATAATCATTGGAGTGTTTTCGAACAATCCTCAATGACTTTGGAGATCGAGACGACACGAGGGTTAGCCGCACAAATTTTAAGACACAGAAGTTTCACATATCAGGAGTTCTCACAGAGATATGCTGACACAAAACTCTTAGATGATAAAATACCCTTACCGAAACTCCGCAAACAAGACCTCAAGAACAGGCAAAATTCGACGGATGACTTAGATGAGTTTCTGATACAGGACTTTGAGTTAGAAATGGAGAAGTTGTTTAATTCTTCAATGAACTTATACAACAGAATGCTCGATAATGGAGTTGCAAAGGAATGTGCAAGATTTGTGCTTCCACTTGCCACACCAACAAGACTGTATATGACTGGTTCGTGCCGTTCTTGGGTTCACTACATTAATTTGAGATCTGCACATGGTACACAGAAAGAGCACATGGACATTGCACATAAATGTAGAGAGATATTTGTGGAGAAATTCCCGAACGTCTCAGAAGCTCTTGAGTGGGTCTAAATAAATTACATTACTTTATAATTATGGCAACATATCCTGTGGTTCACAAAGAAACTGGTGAACAGAAAGAAGTATCAATGAGTGTTACTGAATGGAATAAATGGTGTGAAGATAATCCTGATTGGAAAAGAGATTGGAGTGATCCATCAACTTGTCCGATGGCAACAGAAGTAGGAGACTGGAGAGATAAATTACGGAAAACTAAACCTGGATGGAATGATGTATTGGAAAAAGCACAAACTGCACCTGGTTCTAAAGTAAAAAAACTCTAATGGCAAGAAGAAAAAAAGGTGCCGAACAACCGATTGGGGTTGGATTGACGACTAAACAAATGAAAAGAAAAAAACCATTGAGTTCTGATTATTTGGTTAATATTGAACCAATTAGTGAGAATCAAAAAAGACTTTTTGATTCATATAAAGAAGGAAAACAGATAGTTGCATATGGATGTGCTGGAACTGGTAAAACATTCATCACACTCTATAATGCTATAAGAGACGTTTTAGATGAAAATACTCCATATGAAAAAATCTATATTGTACGATCATTAGTTGCAACAAGGGAGATTGGTTTCTTACCTGGTGATCATGAAGATAAATCTGACATCTATCAAGTGCCTTATAAGCACATGGTGAAGTATATGTTTCAGATGTCTTCTGATGCTGATTTTGAAATGTTATATGGAAATCTGAAGGCTCAGGATACAATTAAGTTCTGGAGCACTTCATTCTTGAGAGGAACTACATTAGATAATGCGATTGTCATTGTCGATGAATATCAGAATCTTAATTTTCATGAATTAGATTCAATTATTACTCGTATTGGTGAAAATAGTAAAATATGTTTCTGTGGTGATGCTAGACAGAGTGATTTGATAAAAACTAATGATCGTAATGGTATTGTAGACTTTATGAACATCTTGCGTAAAATGTCATCTTTTGATATAATAGAATTTGAGATAGAGGACATCGTTCGTTCTGGACTTGTCAAAGAATATATTATTGCAAAAATGGAAGCAGGTATGTAATGTTTAATCATGTTGATTTGACCCTCCCTAAACTTTCTAGGGAGACTATAGACGGAGTTCGTTATTATTCTGTTCCAGACGAAGATGAGTTACTTAAGTTAGTTTCTATTACTTCAGTAACGAGTCATTTTAATAAAGAGATCTTTATAAATTGGCGTAAGAAGGTCGGTGATCAAGAAGCAGATCGTATCACGAAAGCAGCAACAAGTCGTGGAACTGATATGCACACTCTTACAGAGCATTATTTAAAAAATGATGATCTTCCTACCGTTCAACCTATCTCTGACTTTTTGTTTAAAATTGCAAAGGGTGAACTCAATAAAATTGATAATATTCATGCTCTAGAGGGATCCCTATATAGTAAAGAATTAGGTATTGCAGGAACTGTCGATTGTATTGCAGAATATAATGGTGAACTAGCAATAATAGATTTTAAAACATCAAAGAAACCTAAACCAAGAGATTGGGTGGAACACTATTTTGTACAATGTATGGCATACGGTTGTATGTTGTATGAAGTAACGGGAATATCCGTAAAAAAACTTGTAATTATCATGGCTTGTGAAAATGGAGAATGTGTAATCTATGAAGAATACGACAAAGCAAAGTACATCAAACTGCTCGGCAAATATATTAGAAAATTTGTTAGAGATAAATTGGAACTCTATGGAACCGAATAAAGAACTAGAGGAAGCATTAGAAAAGAAATTTCTAACACCTCAAAAATTTGCTATTGAAATTGAGAATCTTGTTTCTCAAGAAGAAATGAATTATATTGATGCTATCTGTCACTATTGCGAAATCAATGGACTTGAGGTAGACTCAATAACGAAGTTAGTTTCTAAACCACTCAAAGAAAAATTGAAGTGGGATGCACAGGAACTTAATTTCATGAAAAAAACATCAAGGGCAAAATTACCTTTATAATGAAAGTGACTCCTTTTGAGACTTATCAAACTTATCTTTCGATGAAAAGTCATTTTACTAATCCTAAATATGATTTTTTTAAGTATGGTGGTAAGTCACGAGCTACTATGGCATCCTTTAATAAAAGAAAGGACAAATATTGGTTCGAAAAAACTTCTAGGAAATATTCTGATCAACAGATCCTAGATTTTCTTTTAGCAAATTTCGTAACTACAGACAACCCACAAAATTTATGGATTGGAGAAATTATCAATTCTGGCGAAAGAAACTATTCAGAGTGGATGAAACGCAAGCAGAGTTTAACTTACTTATTCAAAGAACAAAGCAGCGAATTGCTATTCAAAAACGACTTGAACGAAGTATTCGACTGCTCCAAGAGAAAGCATCCCGTAGTACTAAAAAAGTATCTGGGTGGAGAGATAAGTTTAGAAACGCTTACGATACTGGAAAAAGTCTTTTCTTTCGTAAAAAACTTTGATAAAAAACTAAAAGACCCAGTGTGGGAATCCGTAAGTCTAAAAATAAAGAAATACGTTCCCTTCATAAATATTAATGTATTCCACTATAAAAAAATCCTAAAGGAGGTTATTAATCATGGCTCTTGAAAACAGTGAAGTTCTTCAGAATTTAACATTACAACTTGATCAAGTTACAGAGCAACTTAATTCATTAACTAATACTCGTATTCGTTTATTAGGTGCTATTGAAGTCCTTCAACAAATTGAACAAAGTAAAATTGAAGAAACAAAAGTTTCTGAAACTGATGTAGTGGAGGAAAATGAGTAACTTTTTCGATTCTGAAATAATTCAAGAAGAATTGATTGAAATTAATAAACTTCAAGAAGAAGTTTATGGTAAGATACTAAATGTAATGCATCTTACTCCTGAAGAACAAGTCGAGCATATCGATAAGTTAAGGTTACTATTAGAAAAACAAAAAATTATGTATACCAGATTATCTCTTTCAGATGATCCTGAGGCTCTTAAATTAAAAAATCAAATAGAACAATCAGTTGTCGTAATGGGATTCCCACAAGGAACTGATATGAATGTTTTGTTTGATAATATGGATAAAACCATTAATAATTTAAAGAAGAATGTTGACTAATTTTTTAATCTTTGTTATAATCTAAACATCCAATTAATCCAATTAATCCGAGGTATCCGAATGTCTTTTAAAGACCTTAAAAAGCAATCTAAGCTTGGCTCTCTTACACAAAAACTTGTGAAAGAAGTCGAAAAAATGAATAACACTAACGGTAATAATGATGACCGTTTATGGAAATTAGACGTAGACAAAAGCGGTAATGGATATGCCGTAATACGTTTCCTTCCTGCTCCCGATGGTGAGGATCTACCATTTGTAAAACTATACTCCCATGCCTTTCAAGGTCCTGGTGGTTGGTACATAGAGAATTCTCTGACTACTCTAGGTCAGAAGGATCCTGTTTCTGAGTACAATACTACTCTATGGAACAATGGCACAGATGCAGGTAAAGATGCTGCTCGTAGACAGAAGCGTAAGCTTACATACATCAGTAACATCTATGTCGTGAAGGATCCTGCAAATCCTGAGAACGAAGGTAAAGTATTTCTATACAAGTATGGGAAGAAAATCTTTGATAAACTCACAGCAGCAATGCAACCTGAGTTTGAGGATGAAGAAGCAATCGATCCATTTGATTTCTGGCAAGGTGCAAACTTCAAATTGAAGGCAAAGAACGTTGCTGGTTATAGAAATTATGACTCTTCTGAGTTCACTGCTGTCACTCCATTATTGGATGACGATGATGCACTTGAAGGACTCTGGAAGAAAGAAAGTTCTCTTCATGAGTTTGTGGCTGCGGATCAGTTCAAGTCTTATGATGAATTGAAGAAGCGTCTTGGTTATGTTCTTGGTAATAAGACAACTGCAGTTCGTGAAGATGTAGAAACTGTTGATGAAGATGACAATCGTGGTTCAGCAGAACAATTAGTCTCTGCTGCTGTGTCAACAGCACCTACTGAAGACGATGATGATACATTATCGTATTTTGCTCAACTGGCATCAGAATAATATAACAAAGGGGTCGTTAAGACCCCTTTTTTTATCGTATTGTAACTTTAGTATTTTCCGTCTTAATTATGTTGTCGTTTACATATTGAGAAGATTTAGAATAAATCATTTCATTTCTAAAATCATTCAAGAATTGTTGTAGATATTCTATTTTTAAAAGATAGATTGATCTTTTCTTATCATTTTTCATTGTTTCATATTCATAGTTAGTAACAGATGCTACGGGATTTAATGTATTATTATATAAATCTGGATCTGGTATTGTAAATGTAGAATCTACTATTTTTCCTTTTGGTAAAATTAATTTACCGTTCAGATCTTTTACTTCTTTTGTTTCCCAATGATGTACATCAGTTAAGTAATCTCCGTAAATATCAAGAGAATAGTTATATAATTCTTTACTTGATAGTGGCCATTCATCTCTTATATTAATAATACCTGCAGTAATAATAACAACATAATCTAATTCAGGATCACCATAAAATTCTTCGGCAACATTATCAGGTCTTGCACCTTCTTTTATCTGGTACTTATTGAATATTGTAAAAACATTTTGTAAGTCATCACGTATTTTAGATCTTCTGAAAAGATTTTTTACACGTATATAATCACCAGATGCATTACCATCCTTGGATACGAATGATTGATAATCTAAATTTGGTAGTTCTCTAAAATATCCCATTTTAATAACCTACTGTGCTGTCTCTTGGTAATTTTGTAATTGGATCTTCATAATCAATATCGTAAATTGGTTCTAGTTCTTTGAATGTTAAATCCATTATCATAGAGATTGGTGTTCCATCTTCATAAGTAGCATAATTACCTTCACCAGTATAATTGACTGATATATCTTGTAAGAAACATTGTTTGAATTTATTCAAGAATCTATGCTCTGTGCCTCCTTGCCTATACCTTAATTCAAATATATTTGGTGTGTTTAAAAATGCACGACTTTTATTTGTTTTTGGTGACATACCTTTTTTGAATGTTCTTATGATATTTTTAACTTGTTCTGATTCATCTCTATTTCTTGGCATCATTTTAAATGAAAACTTAAATGCTCTTAATGTAGGACCATTAAATAGAAGTTCCATATTTGGATTAAAAATTTCTCCTTGTTCTCTTTGTAATAATTGTTGTACCGTTACATTACCACCAAATATTTTTACTGCTTCACCTGATATAAATTTTTTTGCTAAATCTTGAGCAATACCCATCTTAATTCCCGAATCTTTTAATGCATTCACAATTGCTGCTTCTGCTTCCCTTCTAGCATTTTCAAATTTATTTCCTCCTCCAGCAAGTGCACCAGAAACACCTGTTATAAGATTTGATACACCAGAAACTGCTGCACCAGTCACACTATTAAGAGTATCATCATTGTAACTAACAGCATTACCATCTTGAATAGTTGATGGTATTGGTAATAATACAGTGCTTATGGGTCTTTTAGTGCTATTTCTTCTGAATCTAGTATTAGGATCACTTGTAATAGTTCTTGTATCTATATTTTTATTTGCATTAAACCCTCTTCCACCACCAACAGGAAGATATTCCTGAACATCTACTTGTAGATAATCGGTTTTTTCTGTAAATATTTTTAATGGATATCGAAGAACAGTTTGTGGCATTATATTTCTTTTTATCTATTTATGAGAATTTTAGAGAAAGGTATTGCATCGAGGTCATTTAACTCATTATCATATACTTGATAGAGACCTCCTGCTACTTCACTCCATGTATATTGACGAGGTTGACCCCAATGAAAATTGATTCCACGGAATCCCCATTCTAAAACTTCAGTGACGGCTACTAATGGATTTTGATCGTATGTAATGTTAGGTGTTTTTGGATTATAAACAAATACATAAAAATTACCTACCTCTGGAATTTTACCACCTTCACTTAGAACACTTATAATTTCAAACATTAAATCATCAGCATCTTCAGTTCCAATTAAATTGTCTCTTACAGATCTAATACGACTCATTATTTTATACCTAATTCATTCTCTGTAAGTACTTTAAATTCCCACTGTCTATCTTCACAGAATTCTTTTGCTGCTTCCCATTTTGCTTGATTTCTGGCATATTCACAAACTTGATATACATAACTCTTTGTTTTTCTTTTTTGAACTTTTGGTTCTACACATTGTTTTTGGGGTTTTATTTCAATTATCATTCTTTTAATCTTTCCTGTGCTTTCTCTTACCTTAATATAGAAATCTGGAAAATATCTATGATATCTATTATCAATAGGTGAACGATATGGAACTATGACCTCTTCACTTCCCCATTCTAATATATTCGCATTAGAATCACAGTATTTCATAAATTTCAGTTCCCACGAAGAGCGATATATTATGTTTGTATAATCCCCTCGATACTTATTTGGAACCTTTGGTCTGAATTTTCCTTTGTAAGTCATCTAAATAACTAATAATAAAAGAATCTTATAAGGTATTTAGAGTGGCTAATAGGCTTGTACAAAGTATTACGATGAATCAAGTGCAAGATCTGGTTGGTAAAATTTCACAATCCAATCAGTATCTTGTAAGTTTTTCTTCATTAAAACCTGAAATATTACAATATTTGGGTGGATATCTTGGAATAAACAATCCAGGAACTTTTCTATCAAGAAAAAGTGGTCTTCTTTGTTCTGAGGCAGTATTGCCAACTACATCATATGCGACTGGTGAAGTGAAAGATAATTTTATGGGAGTACCTCAAGAGTTTGCACATACTCGTTTATATACTGATATTGATTTTACTTTTTATGTTGATACTGATTATACTAATCTAAGAATTTTCGAAGGTTGGATGGATTTTATTTCAAGTGGATCTCATAGTCAAATTAATGAGTTACGTGATAATTATTATAAGAGATACAGATATCCTGATGATTATAAAGTTCAGACAATGTTTATATCTAAGTTTGAGAAAGATATTACAACTCAGATAGATTATCAATTTATTAATGCTTTTCCGAAGACTATGACTTCTATTCCAGTGTCATATGGGGACGCTGATTTATTAAAAGTTAGTGTTACTTTCAATTATGATCGTTATATTGTGAATCCTAGAGGAAGTTATATTAATTCTCCTATAAGTGATTTTGATGATATACCACGTACTTTCCTTGATAACAGGTTCAATAGATCTTCTTCGCAGAGTTTATTTAGTAGTAATAATGAAGAATTAAATTCCAATGCCAATGCCAATGTCTTTGAGGGATTTGATAATGTTACTGGTGATAGAAATGCAGGTGAAGTAACTATGGGCGACTTTACTGATCAGTCTGGAAACAGTATCTATAATTCTGGCATCACATAACCCTTATATATAAATTACGAGTTGTTATTAGCATATTATGCCTTTACCAAAAATTAATACACCGACATTTGAGTTGGTATTACCTTCTACTGCAAAGAAGATTAAATATCGTCCTTTTCTAGTAAGAGAGGAAAAGATACTAATCATGGCTATGGAATCTGAAGATACTAGTGAGATTACCAGTGCGATTGTTCAAATATTAAATGAATGTATTATTACAAAAGGTATTAAAATTGAAAAACTTTCTACCTTTGATATTGAATATTTGTTCCTGAATGTTCGTGCTAAATCAGTAGGTGAGACTGTGGAAGTGAATGTA
>VTLG01005034.1_pt1 | contig 10693 bp, 27 predicted proteins | sample 4694571 | NCBI WGS metagenome assembly VTLG01 (sample SAMN12604809, study PRJNA352737) | marine metagenome | biome: ENVO:00000447; feature: ENVO:00000209|ENVO:00000569|ENVO:01000036; material: ENVO:00002151; isolation source: viral sequences binned using virsorter ... | reverse complement strand
CCACCACACCAAGCGCGTATTGGTTCAGCAAACTTCTTTCCTTTCCACCAGTCAGGGTATAGTCCTGTTAAGTGATAGGATAGTTCTACTGCGCCAGAATAGGTCTTGCCTACTCTGTTTGCTGCCATGAGTAATCTCTGGTTATTCTTTTTACCGAGATTATGAAATCTTTTCTGGTAGGGGTAAGGCTTATAGAAACTTAATTTATTATTATTCTTGTGTTCCTCTAATTGAGTGTGTAGTTCAACTAGCCTTTTCTTTTCTTCGATGGATAGCACTAATATGTTCCTGAATATTAAGACCTACTGCTTTTTCCTTTGCTTTATGTTTCTCAAGACTTAATCTTTCTTTTATCCCTACTTCCTTGACTTGTTCTAATATATTATTCATCTAATTTGTATAGTTACGGAATATGTTTTTGTCAACCTGTCTTTTTAGATTTTATATCCACTACCTTATCATCTGTTACTTTTATCTTAGCTTTTGCCATTAAAGCATTATATTCAGTTTCAATCTCTGAATTGTTCATATCATTTGTTGTGTAGGTAATATCAGATAACTGAGGCATTAATCTGCCGATCTGATTTTTTAAAGCATTAACCTGAGTTGGTGTTGCCTCTATTTCGCCCAAAGCAATCTTAGCCTCTCTGTTTAGAAGTTTGGTCAGTCTTGTCGCAACTACTCCCCTAGCATTATGAATTTGCCGGTTCGTTAGTTTTGGATCTGCATCTTTTTTAGTTGGCATACATATTCCTTTTGTTTTTACCTTTACGGCTGTATTTAGTTTTATCAGATACTATCCTCTGCCTGAACAAAGGGGTTCTAACTATTTTAAGTAATTTGTTTTTCATTTTTTATATTTTGATATAGGCATAATTTCTGGTTTAGGGTTTAAATCTTTCCACCATTTTATCTTTTTTTCTTGCTGACAATTAACATTCCTGTTATTTCTAGTATCCCATTCTTCTGCATGGAATCTGACAGGTTTAGAATCCCATCCAACAGCTTTTAAACTAGAACCCGATTCTTTATCTAAAGTCGTAGTCTCAATTCTTGCATACCCTAAAATTTTAGCTGTTTTTGCAGCAGCACCTAAAAGAATACTACAAGCATTAAAAGTACCATTAGTTGCTAATCTGGTTATCTCTAATACAAATTTCTGATCAGTTAATCTTGCTATTGGTCTGGAACAAATAGCAACACCTACTAGTTCCCCATCATTGTTAATACATCCTAAAGAAAACCTATGACCAACAGCAGGTTTATGGTGTCTATGCCATTTTTGTATTGCACCATTAGCCTCTGATAAATCTAGGGGAATGAGTGTTAGGATTTTTCAACCCTCCGGTGTGGGAAGACAACTATATATATATCACTATGAACATTTTTTGGGGGGTGGGGCCTCTAAAATGAATATAAACTATTGATTTTGCAACAATTAGATGATTTCTTCATCTCTACTTTCTAATGATTTCAATTACTTAGCCGGCCCCGGCCAGACAAAATATAAAATTGTAGAAACTTTTCGTGCTCGGGGTGAGTATAGAAAAGACATTGTATATACGGTGTCAGCTGACATCCTGAATACATTAGAATTATCCGGGGTTAGTACGGTCTAGTCTTCTTATTAGGTTTATTCTTTTTATTCTGTTTTTTATTCATGTTAGGTATTTACTTTATAGTGTAATACGTTATTATTGATACTTGATCTATGGAGGATTAATACTATGTATAAATTATATAGAAACTTAAATGCTACCGGCTTGAATAAATGGTCTATTCAATTGAATACCCAGCCGGTTGATCATGCGACTTGTATATATGCTGAGAATGTAACTATCAAACAGCCTTCCGGTAAAAAGTTTAATCAATGTCTAGCCGGGGGTAACCGTGCAGTCTTTGCTTGGTTTAAATCTGATAACGCTATTACTGATAATATCCCGGCTTTACCTGATAACGCTGTTAGGATTAATTTTAATCCTAAGAATGGCGATAAATGGTTTCATGTTGCCGGGGTTAAAGTAGATTTTCTAAAAAAATGCTATCTCTTAAATGATGGCACCGCATGGGGGGTTTTATAATGCAAGATATTACACACTACAGTGATCAAGAATTAAGTCTATTAGTTTTTAATGATCAATATTTTTATATTGAAAGGCATAATAGGCCCTTTTTAATGGCACTAATTCGAGAAGAGTTTAAATATACAGATAAACAGCTCGAAATCTTAATCAATGATCTTGCGGAAGATCTAGAAGAAAATCCCGGGGGTGAGTAATGGATGGCCTTATATTCGGTATTGTAGATAATGGGGTTATGCTAGCCGGTGCATTAACCGGCCTAGAATTAGATCGCTATTTTAACCGGGGTGGCTGTTATGGTGTCCTACTCGGGGCCGGTCTAGGAAATACAATTTCAGATACAGCCGGGGCCATATTAGATCCTTCTATGCATGGGGCCATTTTAGGAATTACTCTAGGCTGTTTAATCCCTTTAATACTTATTCCGTGGATAGCTAAATATACAAAATAATCTCTTCCTCCAACTCCGATAATGACCCCGGTTTCATGTATATGACCCGGGGTTTAGGGGTTAAGAAGGCCCGTTTTTTTTAATTACTAGATATATCTTTAAAAATAACGGTGCAAATTTTACGGAACCAAACAAAGTAGTATTAACATAATGGTGCAATATTTAGGGGGTTTATAATGCAACAGTACAATAAGAAACTATTGAACATAGATAAAAATGCTAAGACCATAAAAGGCCAGAAAAAAGGCTTTTTAACGGCTATCTTATATCTGGCTCCACATACTGAAAGCGGATTTAATACTTGTCCGATGTCATCGGAAGGCTGTAGAAAATCGTGCATATTCTATGCAGGTAATGCACGGTTTCCAGTTGTTAACCGGGGCCGGATTAAAAAGACTAAATACTTTTATAATGACCGGGATCTATTCATGGCCCAGTTAATAAAGGAAATAGATAATTTTATTATCAATGCTAAGAAAAGGGATTTAATCCCTTGCTTACGGTTAAATGGTACTAGCGATATCAATTGGGAAAATATAAAACATGATGGAAAATCCGTTTTTGAAACTTTCCCGGATCTTATCTGCTACGACTACACAAAGATCCCTTTAAGAATGTATAAATTCTTAAACGGTAAAGACTGGCCCAGTAACTATAGCCTTACATTCTCATTAAATGAGATAAACGCCCGGGCCTCTAATAAAGTATTAAAAATGGGGGGTAATGTATCCGCTGTATTTAGGGATAAATTACCCGGCACCTATAAGGGCCATACTGTTATTAATGCGAATGATGATGATCTACGGTTTCTAGACCCTAAAAACACAATTGCAGGGTTAATTTATAAAAAACCATTAGCTAATGCTAAATTAGCTAAAAATGACAATTCCGGCTTTATAATTGATATCTAGGGGGTATCTTATGAAATATAGAGGATTTACTATAAATAGTAGTGTTACCGGGTATAAATGCGAAATTAACCCGGCTATAGTATTTTGTACGGATTCAATAGATAGGATTAAATATTTTATTGATGGATATATAAAATTAAATCCTAAATTGCTACAAAAACACGTTTTAATAAATCAGAAAATTAGGGGGTAATGATGGATATATATTATATTCTGGGATTATTTGATCATATATCAATAGAATTGAGGCTATGGCTAGGTGTATGTGTTTTGCCGGTTTTATGCTTAATATTAGACGATCTAATATACCGGGGCCATACAGGATTAACTAAAAAATAAGCCTCCCCATTTAGGCCCGGGATTATTCCCGGGTTTTTTTTTATTCTTTTTTTTCTTTATAAATCCACAATTTAAAGGCCCGGGCCTGATTTTCGTATTATCACTAATATAACGATGCAAATAACGATGCAAATTATAAAAGCCGGTTCCCAATAAAAAAATTCATTCTGTACTTGTAATACACTTAAATCTGTAATACATTTCGATATGTAATACACCATAACGGTGCAAATTTAAATATAGGAGATTGCTATGACTACTGACACTATAAAAAAAGAATACGATATTGGCTATAAATCAGGACTAAACGCTTTTGATACATTAGGCGGTAAAATAACACCTAACCAAAATATTTGGGCAGGTTTACTAACCGCATTACTAATCTGTTTATATGTCCAAGCACCAACTAAATTAGATGCTGATGAAATTGTAAAATTTGCAAAAAAATCCGCTATTGATGCTAGAAAAGAAAGTAGAAAAAAATAAATGTTCCGAATAACTTTAAACTAGGAGATTACTATGTCTCGTAAATCCAAATACGTTGGCGGTACTGTGCCATGTCGTGTACGGCTACCTGCTGAAATCTTTAAAAAATTAAATAACGATGCAAATAAAAAAGGCATCAATTTCACTCAGGCTGTCATTCAAAAACTCTCAGGGGGTAAGCTATGAAACCTTTAGACAGAGAAAACATTGTGATGAATATTTTTAATAGTAGAAAAACAATGGAATTAATTGGTAAATGTTGTGTTGACTCTGGTCAATTATTAATTACAGATCCATGTTACGCTACTGGTTTTATTAATAATGCTATAAAAGACACAAACACTCAGGACTATTCATATTCAGGATGCTGTAACGCAACTTCAAAAAAGTCTGGAGCCGGTCAACTTGTTAAAAAAACATATAGGCTTGGTACAAGGAATGAAGTAAGTAAAAAATCAAATCAAACATTTAATGCAGGTGTTGCTACTAGTACAGGCCACGGTGATGGGGAATACCCTGTTTATGCATTATATGAAGGTAACAGGGTTGCAAGTATTATTATCAGGTTCCCTGAACCTATGCTTGATATGGATACCGGGAGAATCGTCTATGGCTTATGATCAAGAAAATTTTATTATCCCAAAAGGTCTTAGTCCACTAGGAAAAATTGGAGCTAAAAAGATCCAAAAGTTTGCAAAAAAGAAAGGACTACATGCCGGTGGCTGTACTACTTTCTATACCCCTAAAGGATGGGAAGAACATTGGGGTGAACCTGTGGGCAAGAATGTAGAGTTAGTTGTTGTCTATGAAGGTTCAGATTTAGGTGAATACTTTTCTTACGATTATGCTCACCCAGATTATTCTACTATAGAAAAAATGGTTAAAAAATTGAAAAAAATTGGCCTTTATTCTGAACAGATTACAAGTTGGTACTCAGTAGTACTTATCGATAATTAAACTAGGAGAAATAACTATGCCTAAAAAAATGATTAAAAAATTCACCGATAAAGAATCAAAAAGAGCATTCAATGTTGAAATTGTACTGCACGACACAACAGAACCTAAATTCTTAGGTAAATACGGTATTCATTTCTATGATGCTACCCATGCCGGTAACGGCAAAGGGGATAATTGGGATGAAAAAGGCCAACCAACAGGAGGTCATTATGCCCTTAATACTATTCTTGGTGTTGACGAACGCGACAAAAAACCTATGGAATTAGCAGAAACAGGGTTATGTCTACACGGTGGTGTTCCAGAATGGAATGTATCAGCACACACAATGAACCGGGTTCTTATCTGGGCATTAAAACTTATTTCTTAGGAGAATAACTTAGAAACTCTTTCTAATGACCTTAAACCGGGTAACGGTGGCCTTTAGTATCTCACTACAGCCTCCTTGCCCGGCATCTGAACTCAAAGTATTAACTAAAAAATATCGTTGCTTATCCTGTCTGACAAGCCATCCTATGCTACGGCATTCAATTGGGTCTTCTAGAAAGTCAGACTCCTCTGACCATCCCCCTGATCCGGCATGGTCTAGCCATCTAATTTCGCACAGTTGATATTTTTTATACTTGTAAGGCATTTATAATTCCGTTGACTGCAATTATGGCTAATAAAATTTGTAGTCCTACTAAGTAATATGCATTTTTCCAGTAACCCCATAAGGCCCATAATAAATCTGCGAAAAAACTAATTATCCAACCCCATAAATAATGCTGTTCCGAAATTAAATACACAGCAACAACAGTTATAACGGTGGCGAATACCTCAAGTTTTAAAATCACAATTTAACTTGTGCTTTATAATCCTTTATAGATTTACTTTCTTGGTGCCATTTATGACAATCGTTGCAACTTTTTCTTCTGTATGCCCTAGTTAAAGTGAACTTAGGCTGTGACCGAAATATAGTGTTCTTAGATCCACAATTAGGACATGAATCTGTTGTGCCTTGCCAGAAGTTCATATTTGGAAATTGCTTCATGTAGGGCCTGAGTTTTTGAAAAACTCTCTCAAGGCTCTTGATGTCACCACGACAATAATGAACCATTTCCTTCAAACTTTTGGTTCTAGTTTTTAAATCACTATGCTTAGAGACAATATCCTTCCACATAGCAAAGCCACGGTGTTCTACCTTCCCGGCACCACATAAATAACGATCCAAAAAGTCTAGCCTGTGATAATCAAAGCCAAACTTTCTCGCTTGTTTTAAAGTGTCTACTACAGTAAGACTCGGTAAAGGCTTGAGTCCGTAGTAAATTGCTCTAGATTCTAGCTTAGGTATGTCGAACCGATCACCATTCTGGTGGACTAATATGTGGTTATTTTCAGCACAGTCCATCAACATTTTATGTAATTCTGTTACAACCTTTTTATCGTTCCGTGGTTGCCGTGGATTAATTTCTACGCTGTGTATAGTTTTATTGCCACTATACTTCCATGCGCCACATATTAAAGTCGTTGGTTCTACTACACAGTCATGTGTAATGTAGTCTGTTTTAGCTTGAAACTGTAAGCATTCCATAGGCGCAGTTTCGATATCCCAAAAAATGAACATGCTACCAAGAGCCTATGACAAACCCCAACAAAAAATAGCCTGCATACCATATAAAATTAGGTAGGCTCTCTAAAATGAAACTAAAATCGCCCCACATTTCTTTAAGTTTATCTAACATAATATTAATTCCGCCTTCTGTTAATTCAATTAATTCTTTCATTCGTAAGTCATTGTTTCTTCGTTATTCTGGTAGATGCTGTACTATCTCTTTGCAATATAAATGCGAATTTCGGCCTCTCAGGAGGTCATTTAGTTAGACCTTTTACTTTTTCTACGGTTCTAAGCGATCCAAGACCTAGCATACCTAGTAGGACGGTCATTAAAGACTCCATATCAAAAAATGGAAGGTCTGGTATATCAACACCGGCAAATGCACATACAAACATAACAAATGGTGCTAACACAAAGTGCCAGATCATCGCTATCGATAATCCCCAACCTAAACAAGGCCTCCAACCTGCGACAAACAATGACCTGTGCTGGGCCTCGGCCTTATTAATTTCTAATTGCCCTTTAGACAGTTCCAAGGCATGACGTTCTGCCATAGTTGAAATCTCATGGGCAAGTTTCGCCTTCTGGTCTTTGTCTTCTATAAATTTATCTAATAACGATGCAACCGGGCCTATTAATGCTTGTATCATTTCAATCTCGCTATTGTTTCATTGGGCAACATTTGTCTCACCTTACAATGAGGTCGAACATATTTAATTCCTTTATCCTTAAACGTGGCATTTAAAAAATCTTTGAATCCTTGATTCGTTTTAAACTTGGCACACTCTATCGCTGTTGGGAAAAAGTAGCTTGTGTTTAACTCGTCAACTCTCCCATCGTGATAATAGAGTACTAGGATAATGACGAATTTACTCATTTACCCCTGAACCAATAAGTCCATTTCCTCTGCTGTTCTGTTCTTTAGTTGTTCACCACGCTTTGAACTCATTAGTTCTACTCCGGCCCCGATCCAATCATTATTTTGAATAGCTGCAATCATACGTTTAAATTTCATAAATCTATTTCTTCCTAGATTAAACATAACGCTCGTTAATGCTGTCTTTCTGTTATCACTAAAACTATCCCAATCTGCGAATATTTGATTTAAAGCACACGTTGCCCACTCAATATCATTCTGTAAACACAATTCTGCCGTACATTCCGTAGGGCCATCCTCTATTAATGCGACTATCTCGTCTGGCATGAAAGGAGTGTTGTCTATATTTCTACCATAAAAAACTGTCCTCTTACCGGCAGTACACTTATAAACCTCTAACCTCAGTCCTTCGTGCTTTTTGATAAAGTCAATTAATCTCAATGGATCGAACTAGATTCGGGTTCAGGCACATAAATGACCTCATGTGTGGTCATCAAATTCCTGATCTCTGTAAAAATTAAATTGTTGTAAGTTACTTGTGCCGTTAAATGATTAATGGCATCTATCAATTCTGTATCATTTTTCATAGGTGCAGTTCGCCTACAGACTCTTCAAGAATCTGTACATTTTCAAGAATATCATCGAAATATTTGTCAGTAAGTTCATATCGCTTTTGGGTTAGGGAATTTTTTCCGTTCTGGACTAGGTTGACTATTTCATCGATAACTTCTTCTCTGGTTTGCTCGTCAGATAAAGACATAATTATGAGAAAATTTAACTATACTATATGTATAGTTACGGAATATTATTTTGTCAAGCTATTCTTTATGGTCTACTTTGACCGTTTCTTCTTTGATTGATTCGTCTGCTAACCTGTAATAATAGCTGTTTGAAGGGATGAAATTTTTACTCTCTATTTTTTCTCTTTTGGATTTGTCTTTTATAACAAGAGTGTTGCCATATCTGTATTTTTTAACTGCCGGGGAGCAATCATTACAAATATCAGATTTCGCATGAGTACCAACCCCTTGCTTAAAAAAAATAATATCTTTTTTCTGGTGACATTTCACACAGGTTTTGGTGTAAGGATATTTACGCATATCTTTTAAAAACTAACCTCCACAGCCACGACCTGGTTATAGATACAACAGTAAAAATTAAAGCAATGCCTAAACTATCTAGGATAGTTGGGTGTAAGCCAAATAACGGAAATATATAGATTTGAATTAATACGGCTAAAATAAATCCAGAACCAACATCAATTAAACTTTCAATGAAACTATTCACAAGCCACAATGACCATCGCATTCATTACCAAATAAATTTAAATTTTTATTCTTATCAAATTCAACCTCACTTATTGGTACACAACTTCTGTGTAGATAAGGCATACTTTGTAATGAATCACATTTTTTCGATTTGTCTTGTAATTTTTTTTCAAAATCAACTGCAAATTTAAAATCTTCCGGGGATTCTTTTTTTAAACGTATCCACTCTTCATCACTATGAAATGGGCAATAACTACATGCTGACCGGGGAGGCTCTTTGTAACCTTTTTGCTTCATCCACTCATAGCAATGTAATCTGGTTATATCATTGTCAACCAATGGGTAAACATTCTTTATATGTTTGTCTCTACTTGGTTTCATTCTATGTGCCTCGTCCAAAGATATGCCCATTAAATTATTAGCATAAACTCCCTTTGGCACTCGTTGGTATTTTTTATAACCAAGCAATTCTTTGATTTTTCTTACAACAGGAACAACTTTAAAATCCTGTGTACATGCTCTCCAGAATAAACCTACCGTTCCATCACTATTTTTTGCAAATGCAGGTATGATGGGTTTAACATAATATTTACCAGTAGCAGAATGGTAACGATCTTTTAAAACACTCTCAGTCAGGCTACCGGCAGTTACAACATGAACAGGGAATGAATATGGCAGTTTAGCAATCTCTTCTTTTAAATATTCTAACCAAACATACACATTTTTTGGCTCTGCTTGTGTATCTGAAAATACTGCTCCTGATACTTTATAATCTATTTCACCATGTGCTACCATTAAAGCAAGAGTGCTTGACTGAACCCCGGCCCCAAGGCTAATAATATTTATAGACTCATTGGTATCCGTCAAATTCAATTCTCCCTAATTTTCCCTCTAACCTGATGTCTCTCATTTTTTTAAGTTGTTTGCGATAATGTTTTGCAGCCTCTTTTTCAAAAGTTTTCCATCCTCCCGGGGGTTTATATAGGGCATCATTTTTTAATTCAGTAATCATTTCAGCAATTCCGTCACCCATGACCTGAGTAAAAATTTTATTGTGTAAGAAAGGATTATTCTCAACTAACTCATGGTGAGTAGCACACAAACACAGGCAGTTATCTGGATGGTATCTAGTTATCTTATATTTTCTAGAAAGGAAATGACTGCATTGCATGGCCCTATCACCACATGTGGCCCTGCCTTCTTCACTTATTACTCCGCAATTAGGATATTCACAGATCCAATTGGCCCTTTCTCTAACACATTTACTAAAATGTATATCAGCCTGTGTTAGTTTCATAGATTGCCTGATGCGCCACGAACTTTAGGCTGTTCTTTTTCTTTTTCCTCAATCAATTTTTCTAACACATGATGTGCTTTATATATATCATCATTCCCTTTTGTTCTTGCTAAATATTTGATCGCACATCCTTTGAGAAAACCCTGAAATTCCTCTGGTGTCATCCATGATTGAAGTGCATCCCACACTTCAACAGCAAGTTTGTTATAGTGATCTCCGCCCACTTGCCTATCACTAGCAGACATTCGGTAACTCCTGCCAATGAGTAACATGAGATAAGCCATAAGGTTTGCCATCATTATCCAAACTCCATTCTCTATCCTCAAATGGTGTGTGCATGTAACCAATTTTTACCTCTTTATCAGCAGTCAGCACTAACACCCTTTGTTTTTCTGGAGGATAAGATTCTCTGATTGATTTCCATTGTGTAAC
>VTLG01017237.1_pt1 | contig 10694 bp, 21 predicted proteins | sample 4694571 | NCBI WGS metagenome assembly VTLG01 (sample SAMN12604809, study PRJNA352737) | marine metagenome | biome: ENVO:00000447; feature: ENVO:00000209|ENVO:00000569|ENVO:01000036; material: ENVO:00002151; isolation source: viral sequences binned using virsorter ... | reverse complement strand
GATTGGGACTATATTAGGTGGTGTTGTTGGTGGTGGACTTGGATTTTTTGCAGGCGATTATGTTGGACGAAAACTTGCAGAATTTTTACTTGGTGGTGATCCAAAACCCCCAGAACAAGCCTCTGCAAATATGAGTAGTAGAACTGGGCCGATAAATTTAGACCCACAATCAGATACAATGAAAAAAGCAAGAGGTTCAGAAGATGCTAAAGAATTAGTTAGATTATATAATAAAGTATTTAAATCTAATGTTCCAGATGCAAATTTTACACAATTACCAAATATGAATTTTGGAAATGTAATTCCAGTTGGTTCTGATATGGCCACTAGAGCAGGTGCAGCTGCTGGTGGTGGGTCTATGAGTGAGGGTCAAGTTTTAATAAATTACCAACCAAAAAATACATCAAATCAAATAAACTCTCAAAATAGAACTGTTGTAAATCCTCAAGATATAATATTAGTAGATGGTTTCTAGAAATAAAACACCCCCCAAGAAGGCGCCGAGGGGGGTGGGAATTTTGTGGTTTAACGCTTAAACTAGTATACGAACCAACAGGTATACCTACCTTTACTCACTCGCAAGTTTCTGAAAGTAATCCATAGTATCGTCATCACTTTCTTGACTTGGTGCAGATACTTCTTTTGTATCTATCTTTGGAGTTTCAATTGGTTCATCTGCCATTTGTTCAACAACATTACCAACTGATACTGTTCCAGACAGAACTGCATCTAGTCGAGTTTTAAGTTCTTCATAAGACTTGAAGTTTGTGGCTGCAGTAAAATCATTTAGAGAATACTGTTTCTTCCAAATTTCTTCAATCTTACTATCATCTTCATCTAGTTTACTTGGTTTTTCAAACTCTGACTTATCATAGTTCCAATAACCATCTACCTTACGAATTTTTAATCTGAAGTTTGCACCTTCCCAAAAGTCAAAAGGATTGATAGGTGTTTCATCTGGAAATTCTGGTTGCATTGCAGCCATAAGTTTATCAAAGATTTTCTTACCATATCTAAACAAGAAAACTTTACCCACATTCTCTGGGTGTTTAGCATCAGATACAATATAGATATTAGAGTAATATTGTAACTTTCTCTTTTGTTTTCTTGCAATCTCTTTATCAGACTCAAGACCAGTATTCCATAACTTTGTATTGTGTTCTGAAACTGGGTCTTTCTGTCCTACAGTTGTCAAACTGTTTTCAATATACCATTGACCTGTAGGGCCTTGAAATGCATGATTCCAAATCTTTGCCCAAGGCATATCTTCACCTTCTATTGCTGGTAGAAAACGAATAACTGCATAACCATTACCAGCTTTATCTAGTTCTGGTTTCCACAGACGTTCATCTACATATGACTTTTTTTCTTGAGGTGCAGTTTCTTCTTTAACTGCATTGAGTAATTTATCTAGAGAATTACTTCTCTTTAATGTTTGTAACGACATATTTTCTCCTTATGTTAATATATGTTATCGTATGTTTCGTATGTTAAATTATTGAAAGTAAAGTTTTTAGTATCGTGTTTTGGTTCAGCCCAGATGAATTTTGTATCCTTAAATTCGTTGAATATAAGTGTCATCTTTTCTTTCTGAACGTCAACTTTCGCCTTACTTTCTTTTGCATAAGTGAATTTCTCATAATTTTGAGTTCCCTTATAGATGTTATTTATAATACTTTTTCGTAGGTCTAAATCAAACCCTAGTAAATAAACTTCATCATATCCTTCTTGACAAGCAAGATGAATTGCTGTTGTCCCAGAGTCCCATTCTCTGGGAAAATCTATTGGTGTGACCATATCTTCTTCATCAACCCAAATAATATATAAACCATTGTCAGTTCCACCAGAGTTGATTACACAATTAGTTCTATGTGGGCCTTTTCTATTTTGGTGTATAATACCAGTTTTATTTTCTTTAATTAGTTTGTCTACTAATATATTTTCATCACCATCAAAATAAGCTGGTATTATATTCCAATCCCCAAACCAACATTTATGGGCATGAGCATATCCAGACTCATAAATTTCTAGTTGCATACCATAGTCTACAGAAACGAGGTTCATCACATCAATGTCACGATATATCGCATTACAACCCCATGTAACATATTCATCATTTGGAAACTCACCATAAAGATAGTGACCTATTCTTGACTCTCCATTTCCGTAGACTATGGCTTTTCTCATTAGTTCCTCTCAGAACTATGTCTATTTGGTGTTCTAGGTACAAACCTTCTTGGTTGATATCCTTTGGGCCAAACAGGTTGGCGACTTGCGAGTTTCTTAACTCTATCTGCAAGTTCGTCATTGTGCTTCTGCAACTCAGCACAATCATATTGCAAGGTTTTCACTTGCTGTTCTAGTTTTTGTATAACTAGTTCTTGTGGCATCTTCATACCATCTACTCCATATTAGTTAAATTTATAAGTATCATCTTACACTCTTTCTTATCAAATGTCAAGAGTTTTTTGTAATTATTTAATAAAGTTTTTACTTTTGTCCATATCATATCATCTTCCATTTGAACATCCCATTTTGAGGAATAATCCATAATCTTATCAAGTATAACCATAGTTTCAGCTGATACTCTTTTACCAAGATATTCTTTGAGAAGTTTTGGGTGTGAATCTTTTGGAACTGCAAATAAATATTTACCATCAGTTTTGAAATCACTTAAAAGAGGAGTTACCTCTTGTTGAAATACATGAGTTAATCTTTGCATTTTGTTTTTCCATTCTTTAAAATTACGATCACTAAAACCACCAACCCAGCCTTTTTCATCTTTGACAAAATTGGCTAGTAAATATTCTTTTATCTCTTTATCTTCATACTTCTTTGATAATTTAACAAAAAATATTCTATCTTTTCTTTTCCAAAAACTATTTCTAGATACTTTTGTTTTACCATCATACTTTGAAAAATCATAACTACTTGAACTGAAATGAGCTCTCATTGCACAGTAAGTTAAATATACATCAATTGGTTGCATCAAATAGGTAACTTGGCCTGTCTAGGTATGAAGTTTAAATCTCTTGCATTTGCTTCTATTTTATCTTTTAAACTTTTTGTGATAAGTCTGGTAACTGAGTCTGGTTCTATTTCTTGTATTCTACAATGTTCTAGAACTGCTTCCATATGTGTGATATTCTTTTCTTTTGCAAGTCTCTCAACTTCTAATGAAAATGTTTTTGAATTTTGCATCTATTTCTCCATAATATTAATGGTGAGTATTCTGTTGCTAGGAACTCACCGAACCCCATGAGATTAAGCAGCTAGTGCATAATCCTCGATTGCAAAGTTATCGTTTGCATTTAAGTAATGGTCTATTTCGCAACCAACCGATAGTTCTACTCGCATCTATTCTCGCCTGTCGATCCTATTTCGCCCCCTAAGTCGAAGCTATTATTCGTGTTCTCCACCAACATCATCTGGGTCAAGTACAACCTTTTTACCATTTACCCACATATTTTGTCTTGAACGACTTGTACTGTGGTATCCATCTTTTCGTATAAAGAATGTTGGTCTGTTCTCTGCAAGTTTAAATGTACCTACTGTAATCGCAATCCCAGCGATAAGTAACGTATGAGCTAGAGTTGATATACCAAATACTGTAATAGAACTACACCACATACTAAAAATTATACACCACATCCATGCCAAGACTTGCATAACCATATGTCTAGTTTCTAAGTCTGGTATATTAGATAGTGGATTAATACTACTATCCATTACCGAGTTCCAAGTATTATAAATTAACTCTCTCATATTTACTCCATCATTCCTCTTTTACCACTTAAATATTTTGGTATCTTAGATTGTTGTTTCTTATCATAGTTTCTAAACCATTCTAATATTTTTCTTATTATGAACATTTCATCTCCTATGTTTTGGTGGAGGCGTTGGGTATCGCACCCAAGTCCAGCCCGATTGTTGAATTGTATCAACAAACTATACTTTATTTATAACATAGTTGTTTTGATTTGTCAAGTCTAAACACCAAAACTCTCACCACAACCACATTGTGCTTTTGCATTGGGATTTATAACTTTAAGATAAGAACCACCAAGTTCTTTTACATAGTCTACAGTACAACCCATAACAAACATCTCAGCCATTTGGTCTAAAACTAAAAGGTCATCTATGACAGTTCCATTTTCATCAGTATCTACCATATCCCATTTGTAAGTAAAACCAGAACAACCACCACCATTTACAGATAGATATGCATACTTCTTCTGATATGAATCTACCATAGATGATAGGTAATCTTTAGCCTGTTCTGTCAAGTTTATCATTTTCTTCTTCCCATGCCTTTGTAAAGTTATCAATAGTTTCTACTAGTAAAGGTATATAGTCATACTTCTCTTTTACGAACTCTTGTACTGCACCATCTTCTGTAACAACTAGAATAACTATCTGTTCAATAGGTGTTCCAGTTTGTTCTTCAAACATTTCTGCATATGCAGATGCTTGTATATAATAGTTTTCATTCCATTCATCATTACGTTCTTTTGTTGATGTCTTGAAATCTATGATAGAAAGTTTACCATCATATTCTGCAATACAATCAACACGACCAGCCACTCTATATTTATTAGAAAACAATGCACATTCTTGTGAACGTATATTATCAATCTTCTGTAGAACTTTATTCTCTAACTGTTTGAATAGACAAAATGGTAAAAACTTCTTTTCATGTTCTTTCCACTTATCGGGCCAATCTACAGGAAAATTATTTAAATAATCCTCACACATATGATGGACAGCAGTTCCACGAGCCGCAGATGTTCTTGCAACATAGTTTGCAACTTCATCACCAACTCTTTTTCTCCACTCAAATAAACCCTTTTTATTTCGTGTTGATAAAACTGTTGTTATAGATGGATAAAGTTTACCATCTGGTGTTTCATAAAATCTTTTAAAGTTAACTGTCTGTGTTGTCAGTTCTGTCAACTTTGTTGGTTTGTGTGTGTAGTATTTCATTCTTCACTTCCTTTTCATGTTTATATTCTTTTGGTACTTCACCCCAACCTACAGTTCTATCCCATTCTCTTTGGGTATATTTGTTAGGCCAAGTTTCTAATTCTTTCGACAAGACGATCTGCCCTATTTGTTACTTGACGATACCAGTTGCTATCAACCATCTCGTCTGCGGCTGCGTTCCAATCTCTGGAGTCTACTCCTCTTTTCATACCCTTAAATTTGGATAATCTTGGACGGCCCATATTGAACATCATATTTGCAATTACTCTTTGTGCTTCCTCTGGTAAGTCATCAAAGTCTGAGTATAATATTTTACAATCTTCCACAACAATCTCTACATCTCTTTCAAATGCTTCAATCACTCTTTCTTCTGAAACTGGTGTTCCAATCTCTTCACCATTCTCTGGGTCTGATTCTAATATCAGATGGCCTATGCCAAAAGTTGGGTATCCAAGATGGTCATTATATATTTCGTATTCAACACCCTCGTCTATCTCCAACTCTTCTCTTAGTTTTACTAAATCCATTACTCTACTCCAATCCCTAATTTTGTTTTTTGTATAAGATAGTTTCGCACAAAGCCTGAACGAACTATATCACCAATATTAAACTCTACACAATTAAATTCTTTCATCTCTTCTAATATTCTAAGAAAATCAAACAAACCATTTCTTTCACTTACTTTAGATAAATCTGTCTGCATAAAATCACCACAGAATATTATCTTTGAGTCTTGGCCAACTCTTGTAATAATTGTATCTAATTCGTGAAAGTTTAAGTTTTGACATTCATCTACTATAATAATAGAATTGTCAAATGTCAACCCTCTAAGAAAAGAAGTTGATAAAAAATAAAAACTACCTTGATTTTTAAGTTTATCATACAACATACTAAATGCTTGTTCATTAGGTTGTTTAAACATATACTGCACCATATTAGAGTATGGCACTTGGTAAAGTGCAGCCTTATCTTCTTCATCGCCAGGTAGAAATCCTATCTCTCTTGTTGGTATCAAAGAACGAACCATCACAACTCTATCGTATGGTGTATCATTTCTAAGAACTTCTTGCAATGCAAGATATAATGATATAAAAGTTTTACCTGTTCCAGCACAACCATATAAAAATTGATTATCACCTTTTTTGTAAGAGTTGAATACTAATTTTTGATTGTCTGTTATTGGTTCTACTTTAGTTAAATCTGTATTTGTTATTTCTTTTTTCTGTGCCATAATCTTTTCTCTTTAATAAAGTGGGGGAATCGACCCAACTGACTCCCCCTGTGCTGACCCTAAGATAATATTTTTAAATTGTGATCTGCACATTATTATTTATAATTTGAAACTTTGTTTCCAAGCTTACCTACGTTTTGTCCACCATCTTTACGAATAAGTCCATGTTTTTTTCCTATATTTTCTATCTTCTTTTGTTTACTATTTCTACTACTACCAAACCTATCTGCAAGTGGACTATTAGGATGGGCTTCTGCAATACGACTAAATGTTTCTTTCATACCACCATCCATTCTATTTACGATATGGTCACCTACAAGTGCGGCTGTAGTTAATATAGGTTCTATATGTGGGTTCTCTTTTAGATAAGTTTCTCTTTGACTCCAACTCATAAAGTCATCAAACTGTTCATCTGTTTTTGTATTATAAAATGTGTAAGTCGGCATCACACTTTCTCTTTCATCAATTTTCTATTACTTTTTTGTAGTAACTCATTCAATTCTACAAGTTCTTTATTTCTTTCTAGAACTTTATAATATGATTTATTCAGTTCCTTTTGGTCTTCTTGTAATAAATGATATAGTCCTTTATACTTCAACATCTCTCTTCGTAGTGTTTCTTCAAAACTATCTTCGTGATTATCCCAACCTTTAGATATAGATTTGTTCATATTTTTCTTCTTCGCCTATTAGACCTTCAATAAAAAAATTTGAACCTATCATAATTCTAGGTTCATCACTATTATTTGGTAATGAATAATGATTTAGATGGCCAGGAAATATAATTAAATCTCCAGTTTTTACTGTGCAACTCCAAATCGCAGAGTTAAATGAATTTTGTTGTTTAATTTTATAAGAAAAATTAAATCCTTCTTGTATTCTACTTTGAGGTAATTTAATACAAAAATCACCACTACTTGCTTGTGCATAGTAAACACAACTTAAAATTGTATTTGGGTGATTATGTTCGTGGTGAGAATTGCTTTTATAATTTATTGTTGACCAACTTTGTGACATACTAAACTCATTTTCTATTTGAAGAACATTATCTGTAAAACTTAAAACTTTGTCAGTAATAAAATTACTAACTCTAGACATTTGTTCACCCCATAGTATGTTTGTATCTTCACTTAATTTTACACCACCAGATGAGCTTGTTGAATCACGATATTTAGTTTTATTTAAAACAAATTCAAATTCATCTTTGTTTAATCTGAAATCAGTTTCTTCTTTACTGATAGGTAATCCATGAAAAGGTGTTATCATATTTCACTCTGCCTCCATAATTTTCTCATCTCTTTATATTTAGGGTCATTTGTAACAATATCTCTGACGTGCTTAAATATCCTTGCAGACCTTGCTTTATCAGATGTAAGTGCATCTGGCTCTTGAGGTTTGACATTTCTATTCTCATCATACTTTTTACCATCTTTATGATTTGCATATCGTCTGGCTCTGGTAAATCCCATCTCTAAAAATTTACGACACATATCCATACCAACAAAATCTTCAACATCTTTATATGTGTGATACATATGTAAAATTATTGTAGATGATACCAATGCATCTGATGGTGTTTTAAATCTCCAATGTTTACATATATCATTTGTATAGGGACGAACTAAAAGAACACCTTGTTCACCACGACCTATTCTATATCTTTTGTCGTTAGATTTAAACAAAGTATTTTTATAATCTAAACTATAATCAAACTCTAACATTATGCAGCCTTAAACCATTTTGGAACATCTCTTTTAGTCCACTTTGCAAATCTTTTCTTTTCATTTATATAATAACTTCTGTATGCATCTATGACATCTTTTCTCTTACAATAATCTGGCATCGCCTGTGGTGGTTCTGTAAAGGGTTTATAAGGTATATTTACTGGTAGTGTCCAGAGTGCAGACCTAAGTTTAATATCTGTTTCGTGTATCTTTCCATATCTATATGTATACTCATCACATAGTTCACAAAATAATCTATATAGATGTAGATAGTTTTTATTTGATTCTCTTGTCCAAACAGAACAAGGATGATTGAAATGAACAGCTCTGTAGTAAGTCATCTCACCCTCTAAGTCATCCATACCCTCATATAAGTCATAATGTTTTACCATAGTCTTTCCAGACACACTAGGTTTTTTTACAACCTTACCATCTAACATTCTATGTGCAGTAGATAACATCTGTGCATATTCAATTATCATTTTTACAACGTGTTTATCACAATGCATCTTTGCAGATGTTTGTGGGTCTTCATGTAAGTAAAATATATTCATCAGTTAAAATTTATCCCCCATGCTATGTTTATTCTTTGACGATTAGATTTATTTTCTATAACTTCATGTGGTATCCAACCTGGCCATAATATTAACATTCCATCTTTTGGTTGTATTCCAGTATTTCTAATAAAAGGTGAATTAAATTTACATTCATTCAATAAGTTTGCTGGATTATAAAACATTAAGTTACCTGTCCCCTCTGCTTGAACATAATAGATACCAGCCCATGCATCTGTCTTGTGTGAGTGTATAACATTTTTAGAACCAACCTCATTTACATTAGTCCATATATTATAATCTAAATTATTTGATTTGTCAACATAATATTCAAAAACTGAGTCTCTTTCAAAATAGTTTTGGTTTGCTTCTATAACCAAATTTTTCATTTCATCATACAACCATTTCATTTCATACAATGCATTTGATCTCCAACAGCCAGGATTACTACCACCTTGTGTACCCCTATCATCTTTTTTTGCTTGAAGTATTTGTCTTTTCAAATCTTCTCTGAGTTCCTCAGTTCCAACATTTTCTTTTATGAATAAATCAGAATGAAAAAGTGGTAGTACTTTATCCATTATTTTTTAAACCTTAATGTGTATCGTTTACCACCAGACCAAAATGTTATTGTTGAATGTGAATATATTTGTTTCTGAACTTCTTCGTATCGTGTTTCAATATTACACACTTCTTTTATTTCACTTTTTGCATCACTATTCATATGACCTAGTATACCACCTAATATTGCACCAGCTGTTCCACCATCTGGCAAATCTTTTGTTACATTATTACCTATAATACCACCAATTATTGCGCCTGTCAAGGTATCCCCAGTTTTATCTCCATCAACTCTTACTTTTTTACAAACTTTAACAGAGTAAGGAGTTTGCTCAATTACTGATAAAAAATGATGTTCTATATTTTTTAGTGAGTCATTTCCATCAGCTTTTGCAGATGCAGCAAAAAATGCAAACACAAGAAAAAAAGATGTTAGTCCTAATATCGTTGCAGATATTGATTGGTGTTTTTTGAAAAATTGAAAACATAATTCAAAAAAGTGAAAATATGGTTTTATTCTATAATACATTTATTTCTCCCATCTGTAAAATATATGGTCGCCTATCTCTACAGTTTTAGTTTTAGATTTTCTCCACTCTGGAAAAACATAGTCTGCATGATAGTGTGTCGCACCATCTGTTATATCTATAAGTATTACATCTGGCCTTAGATATAATTCTGCATATTCATAAATTAATTGAAATATTTCTCCATCAAAACTTGGTATCTCATCTGACTTTCCATCACAATACCAACTAAACTGACACCTATGTCGTATAGGATAATATTTTCTTTCTTCGTCTGGTATATCTAATAATCTTGTTTTCCAAGATTCTCTAGTAGGGCCTTGTTTTACAACCTCACAAACTGTGTTTGGAAAACGACTATCTCGTATTCGATTAAAAGTTACACTCGCAACTGCACTCCAACCAGCAGTTCCTTGATTCTTCGCCTCGTGATACATATTTTCAGCAAGACACATGACCTCAGTAGGGTCTGGATAATCTATAATTGGTAATGGCTCACTTGCATCTGATGGTAGTGCAGATGCACCAATACCTATCGCAGTTAAAAGTTCTATGAACATAATCTGTATTCCTCTAATAATTGTTCTTGTTTAATATATGCATCTATTTCATAAGGTCTATCAAAATAATCTAAATGATCTACTTCATCTTTAATACCAAACTTATTTCTTAGATGTTGTTCTACATGAGTTAGCTCGTGAAAAAGACAAGTCAAAAAATCATCATCTTGTAATCTTTTTTCAATCTGCACATGAAATACTCTATCATCAACCTCTGTACAAAAACCTTGAAAGTCATCATTCAATTTTTCTAAATCTATTTCAATAGTAAAATTTTTGAATCTAGGTAACTTTGCATTAATGAACCAAGCAGTAATATCTTCGGTCAACTGTCTTTGACTTTTTGTCCCACCATTTGTAAAAATAAAAACATTACTCATAATATAAAACTCAAAAAACCTCTCTCGGAGTTACGAACTACATGACGATTTTTTGTGAGTTGAGAGAGGTATGTCATGTAGTTCGTATTCATTTAGGACATATACACAGGGCCTGTCCAATTCATAAGATAATTACCCTCTAGAACATTACCTCTCTTGTAATTTCTAGCAGGAG
>VTLG01010832.1_pt1 | contig 10694 bp, 6 predicted proteins | sample 4694571 | NCBI WGS metagenome assembly VTLG01 (sample SAMN12604809, study PRJNA352737) | marine metagenome | biome: ENVO:00000447; feature: ENVO:00000209|ENVO:00000569|ENVO:01000036; material: ENVO:00002151; isolation source: viral sequences binned using virsorter ... | reverse complement strand
ACGGATTCAACTTCAACCAGTCCGTGTTAGCCACGGGTGGTAGGGTTGTCCCTACTTGGGCAGATGTATTAAACCGTGCTAATCTAGGTATGGAAGTAATGCACGAAAGAAACGCACACAATTTCCCATTAGATCTCGCAGCAACGGAGGTGATCCAAAATGCCTAGAGGGAAAGGTACTTATGGTACCAAGAAAGGAAGACCTCCTAAAAAATAACTCAACGTCCGTTCATCCTTATAGGACGCATGTCAGCTAGCCATGGAACGGGGGCTAGGTACAATAGATTACAATGACAATCAAAGTAACCTACGTGTATCGTGGCAACAAGTACACCAAAGCAATCACTCGCTAATGTCACATCAAGCCGATGGAGATAGGGCGTTTATTACGTCCTTCACTCCAGAATCTCATCATAATAAACCAGAGGAGCATGAAAAAACTCCCGAAAAATTAGATGAGGATATCACTATCGCTGAAGTTCTTTCATCGATGTGAAAAAATTTAATGAACTATGGGTAGTAGCCTTCGGGTTACTATCCTTTTTTATTATGGTAGAAACAATGCACTTGAACTACCATAGGGATGAGACACCTCAATGTCGGACCTCATTCTAATTGGCTTTTGGCCCTGTACGCAGGATACCCTTTAGCCGTCTAGACGGTGGGAAAGACCACAACAAATTGATCAAAAAAATTTCAGCTGAAGAAAGCAATATCTATTTTTAAATAATATAAAATAATGGCACATCAAAATGCCTCTGGTACAGCTGCTTCGTTAACCCGTCCGGGTCAACTGAATGCTGCTAGTGATGCCAGAGCTTTATATCTCAAACTGTTTTCAGGAGAGATGTTTAAAGGATTCCAAAACAATGCAATTGCTAGGGATCTTGTGATGAAGAGAACCCTTACAAACGGTAAGAGTTTACAGTTCATCTACACAGGTCGTACCACAAGTGAGTTCCATACTCCAGGTAAGCCAATCTTGGGTAACTCAGATGGAGCACCTCCAGTAGCTGAGAAGACTATCACTATTGATGACCTTCTTATCAGTTCAGCATTCGTATACGAGCTAGACGAGACACTTGCTCATTATGAATTGAGGGGAGAAATATCTAAGAAGATTGGATATGCTCTTGCTGAGAAGTATGACAGACTTATCTTCCGTGCAATCGCAAAGGGAGCAAGACAAGCATCACCTATCACTAAGTCTAACTTTGTAGAACCCGGTGGAACACAAATCAGATTGACAAGATCTGGTGTTACCAACGCTACTGCAGCCTATGACTCTGAGTGTTTAATCAACGGCTTCTATGACGCTGCTGCTGCACTAGATGAGAAAGGAATTTCGACTGAAGGTAGAGTGGGTGTTCTAAACCCTCGCCAATACTATGAGCTAATTCAAGCTGTAGGTTCTAGCGGTCTAGTTAACCGTGACGAGCAGGGTGACACCTTACAGAAAGGAAACGGAATCATTGAAATTGCAGGCATCAAGATCTACAAGTCAATGAACATCCCATTCTTCGGTAAGTATGGTACTATCTATGGTTCAGCTGGTGCTACAAACCCCGGTGTTACATCACCTGGAAACGTAGGTTCCTTCATTGGAGCAGCTGCTGAAGATGGTAGAGCTTCTGTAACTGGTATCAACAACAACTATGGTAACGCTACTGACTTCGCTAACTCTTGCGGACTTATCTTCCAAAAAGAAGGTGCAGGTGTAGTTGAAGCTATTGGACCACAAGTACAAGTTACTAGTGGGGATGTTAGTGTGGTTTACCAGGGTGACGTGATTCTCGGACGTTTAGCTATGGGTGCGGATTTCCTCAACCCAGCTGCTTGTGTGGAATTACTAGCAGGTGCAGACGCAGGTTCAACAAACAACGCTGCATTCGGTACTACATATCCAGCAAACGGTTAATATTTACATATATTATCTATGCACATATAAGGGGGCTTCGGCTCCCTTTTTTATTTACAAATTATAATCATGCCTTTTCCTACCACTAACGCTACAAAAGAATTACCTGCCATAAATCAAATCCTGTCGTCATGTGGTCAGGCTCCTGTAACCACGTTGGACACAACCAACCCAGACGTTGCGATTGCATACGATACGTTGTTACAGGTATCAAGAGAAGTCCAAGCTGAAGGCTGGACTTTCAATAAGGAGTATCATGTTGACTTTACACCAGACAACAATAAACATATAAATATAGCAAATAATATAATACAAATAAAGCTGACAGAAAATGCAGCTAATATGGAGTATGATGCTGTTCGTAGGAATAGTAGACTATACGATAGAGCACATCATACAGATGAATGGACAGAAACTACTATAGAATGTGATGTTGTTTATGAGTATGATTGGGTTGATATACCACAACCAGTACAAGACTTTATAACAGCTAGAACTGCTACTATAGTATCTCAAAGAATAGTAGGAGATAGTGGTCAATACCAAATGCTCCAACAGCAAGAAGCTTATACTAGAGCCTTGGCTTTAGAATATGAAACACAACAAGGTCAGTTTACATTCTTTGGTCATCCCCAAGGTCAAACGAATTACCATCAAAGTTACCAACCATTCCAAGCACTGAAAAGATAATGGCAGCATTAACTCAACGAGTAAGTAATTATTTAGGGGGAGTATCCAGACAATCTGATGATAAAAAACTTCCGGGTCAAGTAAGAGAATGTCTAAATGGTTATCCTGATCCTACCTTTGGTTTAACTAAAAGACCGGGTTTTAAATGGATAAAGAATTTAGGCACAGGAACTACATATGATAGTTCTAAATGGTTCTATATACATAGAGATGATGATGAAAGATATATTGGATGTATTAAACCTAAACCTACTAGTGGTAATGGAGATATAGATATATGGAATGCTGCTACTGGCGTTGCATGTACTGTTAATTATGGTACTGGTGCTCAAGCATATCTAACAGGAGCACGTACAAATTATGATATACTAACTGTACAGGATACGTCTATCATATCTAATAATTTGATACAGGTAGCTGCCTTAGCTGCTCCTAGTTATACTGCTAATGCTAGAGCTACTTTAGTATTAAGTGATACACCTATTGGAGATTTTAATGTTAATGTAAATGGTCATGATATAGTAACTGTAACTGGTGGTACTAGTTCAACTTATGATACACTTTTAACTGCACTAAAAAGTGCAATAGATACTGTTAGCACTGATGAAGGTTTAGGTTTAACTGTAACTAAATATTCAACATCATTAGAAATATCAAGAGGGACTTCTTTTACAATTACTTGTTCTGGTGGTTCAGCTAATACTAAATTAAATGTACTTCAAGATCAAGTAGATAATGTAGGACAACTACCTCATCAGTCAGTTCACGGCAGAATAGTTAAAATTATAAACTCTGAAGCTGCTGCTGATACATACTTCGCTAAATTTACCGCAGAAAACGGTACTTCTGGTAGAGGTTATTGGGCAGAAACTATAGACCCTACAAAATCTCCAGGCTTAGATCAAGCAACTATGCCTCATGAATTAAAGAATACTGCTGTTAATACATTCACTTTTCAGAGGATAGCATGGACTGCTAGATTAGTAGGAGATAATTTAACTAACCCACACCCTAGCTTTGTTGGGCAAAAAATACAACAAGCATTTTTCTATAATAATAGACTCGGATTCCTATCAAAGGATAATGTGTCTATGAGCCAATCACAAGATTTCTACAATTTCTATCATATAACTGCACAGACTATTACAGATTCTGATCCAGTAGACATAAGTTGTTCAGCAATTCGACCTGCTGCACTGCATGGTATAATTCCTACTACACAAGGTTTACTCCTATTTAGTAAGAATCAACAATTTCTCATGAGTGCTGCTGATGGAGTTCTAACACCAACAACGTCTTATATCAGTACTATAGCTAACTATGAAATGGATACTAATGTAGATCCAGTTGATATGGGTACAAATATTAATTTTATAAGTAAAACTCCAGCTTATACTAGAGTATTCGGGATGGTCACACGTGGTCAAGACGAGAATCCAATAGTATTAGATGTCGGAAGAGTTGTAAATGAGTGGATTCCAGCTACCATCGATACGTTCCTTGCTAGCCCACAAAATCAATTCTTGGCAATGTCTAGTCAATCAGACAAAAAGATTTATTTTTACCGTACATATAGTAGTGGTAAAGAGAATCTAGTAGAAGCATGGTTTAATTGGGAACTAATGGGTACAGTTCAAGCTATGGCTGTAGACCAAGATGATATGTTTGCTGTTACTAAACAAGGTAATCAATTTACATTAAGTGTAGCTAGTTTAAGTCAGAGTCCTTCTGACGCTATCATTGTTAATAATGATGGTAGTAGAATTAATCCATGTATGGATTTATATACTGAAGCTAGTAATGCAGCAGCTAACAATAAAGTTGATTACGATTCAACTAATAACTTTTCTAAATGCTATATACCTTGGAATAATGTTACTGGATTAACTCCTGTTATAATTATTAAAGGTACAACTGCTACTGGACAATTTATTGAATCTGGTTTTACGACAACCCCTACTGTAGTAACTAATGATGGTGATCCATACTTTAAAGTACAAGGTAAGGATTTAACAAGTGTAGAAGACGATGTAATAGTTGGATGGAAATATAATTTAGATATTATATTACCTAAGACATACGTTAGGACTGATCAAGAGAAGAAACTTACAGATTATACTGCTACTTTAACTGTAGCTAGAATGAAGTTTGCTGTAGGTCTATCTGGTGTGATGGGTTTCAAACTAAAATCTACAGGTACTAGACAAGGTAAAAAAGAATACACAGCTGATGGAACTACTACTGTTTACCAGTGGGATGAATCTGATTTAAAATATATTGATGATGATCAAATAAAAGTTAGGATAAATAATGTATTAAGCAGTGCTTATACTGTAGATACTACAGGAACATTACCTAAGATTACTCTCAATGCTGCTTCTACTGAACTGAAAACTTTAAGTGGTAATGCTAGTACAAAAGTATTTGATTTAACTTTTGTGCCTACTAATATACCTAAAATGAAAGTTAAAATAGGTGGTGTAGAGACTACAGATTTTACTATTAATGGTCGATATATTCACTTTACAACTGCACCAGCTTCAGGTACTAATAACATTCTTGTATATAGTGCAGATGATATAGTTATCTATTTGGATGAGTGGTATAAACTCAGTCCTACACAGATGGCTGATACCTATTTAGCTAATGATATAGCACTATCAGATCAGTCAGTATTCTCAATACCTATACATCAGAAAACAGAAAACTTCCAATTGAGGATATTTAATGATTCACCATTCCCTGTGTCTTTAAATTCAATGATGTGGGAAGGTAACTATTCACCGAGATTTTATAAGAGGTTTTAAATTATGGCATGGGGCGCAGTTATAGGAGGAGCACTTAGTCTTTGGGGAGCAAGTCAATCTGCTAGTGCAGCATCTTCAAATGCACAAGCTCAACGTGAACAAGCAGAGCGTCAATTAGCATACGATCAAGAAGCCTATAATATGAAATGGCTCAAGATGAATGCTGATAGAGCTTGGGTCATAGAAGGAAATAGAATTAATGCATTAAATGATGAAAGAGCTGCTGCATATAGAGACGCTACTAATCAACAGAATTATCTACATCAGTTAGCTATAAGAAATAGAGAACAGGATTCTTTAGATAAACAGTTTGCAAAATCAGAAGAGTTGTTTGATAAAACAACAAGCATGAATGCAAAGTCTGCTGAGAATGCATCAGAGGCTGAGTGGAGAAAATTAGATGAAATACATACAGAAGCTGCTTTTAATGCTCAAGAGCAACGACTAGAATACTTACAAGCAGAAGGTGCAGCAAGAGCTAGATCGCAAGCTGGAAGATCAGCTGGTAAAGCACAGGCAGCTGGCTTGGCTGCATTTGGTCAACAGGTAGCTATGTTAAATGAAGGTTTAGCAAGTGCTGGTCGTAATACACTATCTATGATAGAGCAAATAAAAGACGATAAAGAATCTGCTGACTTAGCAGCTTGGGCTGCCAAGATGTTAGATCCAGGTGAATTGCCTATGCCTATACAGCCATTAGCAACGCCTAGAACTGAATATCACGATCCAAGACCATTAGATATGGCATTTGATCTTGGTCCAGAACCTATATTAGGTGGTTATCCTTCAGCAAGTGCTGCTTCTCAGCAGGCATGGGGTGCAGGTCTAGGAAGTATAGCAGGAATTATAGGAGGTGCAGATTGGTCCGGATTTGGTGATTTATTTAGTGATATAGAATTGAAAGAGAAGATTATTAAAGTAGGTACATCTCCTTCTGGATTAGGTATTTACGAGTGGAGTTACATTGGAGAACCAGACAGATATCGTGGTGTAATAGCACAAGATCTAATTGCTCAAGGGCGAGAAGATGCTGTTGTAGAAGCGGATAATGGTTATCTAATGGTCCGTTATGATAAAATTGATGTAGATATGCATCATCTAACTAAAGTTTAAATAACTATGGCAAAAAACTATCAGAGACACGCCCAAGGGCGACGTTTCGAGTCAAAGAATTTTGGTGATATGGGGCTACGAGCCTATCGTGAACAGCAGCAAACTATCATCAATGCGATGAAGTTACAAGCAGCTCAGTATAAAGATGTTCACGATGAGTATTTATCAGGAACAATAGACAAAGCTAGAAAAGAAAGAGAGAATAGAGCAGAACTGAAAAAGCTTGAAGATGATGTATACGATAACAAATTTTTAAATACTAAAATAAGGGCTGATCGAGAAATTGATCAGCTCCGAGCACAAGCAGAAGATCATGAAAAGAGAGCAAAATTCTGGCAGAATTTCTCTTCTACTTATGCTAAACAGTATATGCAAGCTTTTGAAACTGTATCCGATGCTATTGATTTAAAGTATGCGGAAAAGATTCATGCACAAAATAAAGAAATAGGAGATGATGGATTAAGTAAGTATGATAGAGCAATTAAACAATCAGAAATTCTGAATAATATATCATCTGCTGGAGTCGTTAGACAAGTTGATAAATACTATACAGATCCTAAGAATACTGGTCATTACAAAAGAACTCAGCGAGCACAAGCAGATGATATTGAAAAAAGAAGATCTACCAATTATAATGATATTGTAACTAATCAGTTAATAGAAGATTCTGATAAGATAATAACACACCTTAAAGATAATTTAGGACGTTTTGATCCAGAGAATCCAGAAAAAGGTGTTAAGATAACAAGGAAAAATATACAAGGTATAATAGAACAGAGAGCCTTAGAAATTATGGCTAATCTAGGAATAAACCCTAACTCTGCAGGGGGTAAAAAGTTCCTAGACCATATGTGGAATGTAGCTGGTGATGAAGCATTTAAGTTAGAAAAGCAAAACTGGGCTAAACAAGATGAAGATACTTTGTATAATGCGAATGATGGTTTATTAGTTGGAATAAAAGCTAATAAAGGTAATCCTATAAAGCTTGAAATATTTATGAATCGTGCAGTTAAACTTCATCAATATAGATATGTAGCAGATAGTGATGGTAAGGTTACACTACAGGAAATGAATCCTAAAGAAGCACATTTAGCTGTACAGGATTTATTAATAAGTGAGGGTATAATAACTAGATCAGAAATGCATTTGTTAAATATCCCTTATACTGGTCAAGCTATACCAGCTAAAGTTATTGTTGATCCTACTAAAGATACAAGAAAATTAATATGGGATAGACATCCAGATTTAAGATCTTCAGCTGATACTTCACTGCTTAAAAAAGAAAAAGCAGATCAGCAGAATAAGAATGTAAAAGACAAAGCTGAAGATGATGAGGCATTAGCAAAAGTACAGCTTCAATTTGAAAATGGTGAAATTGATCCTAATAATAGCGATCAAATAAATGCTTTAGGTCAGGGTTATAGAGACATGAAATATGTAAAAACTAGAGAATTCATAAACAATGCTAGAATATACAATCCTGCATATAATAATACAGATGGTTTTCTAGTTAATCAAAAGATAAATGAAGATTATAAAAATAATGATTATAACGCATATACCAATACTATGCAGTATCTTGGTAAAGAGCAAAGAGATCAATTCAATACTTTTACTAAACACTTAGATGAGATGAATACACACGGTGCTTCAGCATCTCAACTTAAAAAGCGAATGGAGGGGCACATAAAAGATGATTTAGAGATTACCGATGTCAGTACTAGAACACATGCTACAGCCGGACCAATGGCTGAAGCAATGATTCAGGATTTCTATTATCAATATAGAATAATAGCAAATGATAAAAAATACACCAGTCCTCAAGCGAGGATAGAGGCAGCGTATGAGAGAGTTTTTAAGAGATATAAAGATGGCGAAGGTATATACAGAAAAACAACAGGTGACTCAGGCAAGCAAACAGAATTCGCTGCTATGATAGGAGTACCAGATCCTGATACATCTCTTGAATCTAAGTCACCGCAAGAGCAAGATGCATGGATAGCTAAAGGTTGGGAGAATATATTTACACAGGCTGCACCTAATCAAACAGAAGTTTTAGAAGTTTTAGATCAAGACTATCTTGATAGAAATCTTAGGAATGTTATCAATGGTAGGGGTATTGAACAAAATGATATGATTGATAAATTATATCTTACTCAGCCTCAAGGAGCAAAAATGCTTTCAAAAACTCAAATCTTTAATAAGTACTTAGAAGCTAAAGGTATTTCAACAAGAGTACCTGCCGGACCTTTAGATCATGCAGAATTTGTAGCACTTAATACACAAATTAATATTAATAATTTCAATAAATTAAGTGATAATAATAAGGCAAGAATGAAGGTTTTTCTTGAAACAGGAACTATGCCTACTGTAAAATCTAAAGACGTACAGAGTTTAGAAAAGAATAATGAAGTAAGAAAAAACTTCAATTTAGGTGGTCCTCAGTATGATAGGACAGAAGTGAGAAATATGAATAAGAGTACTAAACCTTGGTGGTACGTTCCTGAATCCCTTGGAAGAAAACTAATTGGAGATCACTATTACGATAAAAACAAATGACATTATTAAATGAAGATCTTCATCATGATAAACTGAGAGCTAGTGAAGATCAAAAAACAAAAGATTTAAAACTAGCTCAGTTACAAGAACTGTCTGCAACAGATCAAGCTGATATTACATTTAGTGGTGATACAAAACAACCTAAAGAGGAGAAGATTTTACCAGAACCTCAAGGTAATCAAGACCAAATGTGGGCTGAATACAATCAATGGAAAAGTATAGGCAAGTCACCTAATCCACGTTTAAACTTATTAAAAACTGGTTCTATCTGGGTCAATGATCCAAGACTAACTCAACAAAGAGAGAATGCTAAACGAGCATGGTATCTTAAATACTATAAGATGACTCCTGAGAAGTATAAAGAACTAGAAAAAGAACAGAAAGAAAAGTATAACAACTATTCTTTAGGTGGATTTAGTGATACTATCAGGAATTTAACTGATATGAGCATGGGAGCCACTACTGATTTCGTAATGGATGCTATAGGTGTTTTACCAGGATTAGGTGTTTTAGATAATTACTACGATAGAAAAACTAAATCTAAAACTGCTTTCATGCAAGGTGCTAGAAAGATGTTATCCGTTGTAGTACCTTCTATATTATCTGGTAATTTTGTAAGTAAAAAGGTTGGTGGTTTACCAGTTGAAATGCCTAAGATTCAAAAGAAATTAATAGGTATGGGAGCATTCACTGCTTCAGAAGTTGGAGTTATTGGTCTTAGTGATGTAGGTGAAGAACATAATGCATTAAGAGCATTGAATGATTTCTTTCCCGGTGTATTTGGAGAGAAAGGATGGATACCTATTCCTAAATGGGCTAAGACTTTAGACAGTGATAGTCCGAGAGTTAGGAAGTATAAAAATTTATTTGATACTGCTGGTCTAAGTACTATCGGTCACGTACTAGGTACTTTCATAAAAATCAAAGGTGGTCATCGTACAATGGACTGGATGGAGCCTCTTGATGAAACCGCTGCTACATATAAACAAGCAGCAGTTATTCAAGAAGCTGACATCAATAAACTGATTAAGATCCAAGAAATTGATACTCAGCTAGCTTTAGGTAGTGATAATCTATCTAGTAAAGTACAAGCTAGATTAATTGATGAAAGAGAAGCATTAGTTTCTCAATTAGATCAAGTAGATGATATTAATGCTGCATTGGATGCACTAGATGAAAGTGCTACATCTGAAAGGAATATAGCTGCTATCAACAAATTACAACAGAATCCTGATCCTACTCAATTTGACCCTGATGTAACGCCTATATTAGATGAAGCAGGTAATGCTAGGCAATCAGTATCAACAGGTAATGTAGCCCGTAATATGGCTGATACAGCTGCTATTAAATCTGGTATATCAAAGGGAGACCCTGCACCAGTTCTAACTGAAGCTATGAGAGCTAAAGGTTTAATGGTAGGTAGTACATCTAGAGATGCTATCATGGGTGTAGCTGAACAAGCTAGAGATACAGGTAGATTTAATGCATTGGTAGATGGATTTAGATTCTCATCTGAACAAATGAATGAGACTGCATGGGCTATTTATAAGGATATTGTAAACCCTGAGTTATCAGTTGATGATGTAAGAAAGCTATTTTCAGAAAACA
>VTLG01007383.1_pt1 | contig 10695 bp, 30 predicted proteins | sample 4694571 | NCBI WGS metagenome assembly VTLG01 (sample SAMN12604809, study PRJNA352737) | marine metagenome | biome: ENVO:00000447; feature: ENVO:00000209|ENVO:00000569|ENVO:01000036; material: ENVO:00002151; isolation source: viral sequences binned using virsorter ... | reverse complement strand
TAGTAAAAGGACTATCTATATCTCCAATATTTGTAGAGGTTTGTACTTTTGTTCTGTAATCACCAGGAATTGAATAAGTCATCTAACACCTCCATCGTTTTAATGCTAACGCTTTTCTTGTAGGTCGCCCTTTTTTATCTTTTAATGGTCCAGGCATTCCTTTCATACGAGCACAAAATGATTTTCGTCTAGCTGCTCTTTTTCCAGTAGGATTTTTTTCAGTAACAGGTGCTTGTAAATTACTACCAGTAGCACGATTGTATTTCGCACGACCTTTTGCAGTAAGTCCTCCCTTTTTAGACTTTTCGCCTCGACCTACAGATAAACTTACACCTTTACGTTTAGCCATTATCTACCTACCTTTGCTTGTGCCTTTTTATGAGCTTGAGTAAAACTATCTCCTGCTCTCATTCGCCTTTTCATAAACTCCATATGCTTCGCACTATGATGTTCAGAGTGTTTAGATAATAAAGTTTTTTGGCGAGCAGTAAGTTTCACTTCTTTTTCTTTTTTTTCTTAGAACGTAGTTTTTTAAGATCAGCAGCAGTAATCTTATCTCTAGGAGGAGCAACCGCAGCTAATTTGCGTTGCTTTGATGAATAAGAACCTTTTGGCATTATGCAGCGTTGGTAATAGTACCAGAAGTAATAAAACTGACGCTTACTGTTTCTAAATCACCTGTTGTAGCAGTTAAAGTTGATCCTGTGACAATTCCAGAAAAACTTACTTTTTTACTACCAGAAGTATCTAAAAATAATTCAAACTGTGCATCACCAGCATCTTCTGTAGTTAAAACATCTGCTAATAAGTTTGCAGTTTCGTTACCACTAGCTGCTGTATATAAAAAATCAATAGTGCCAGATCCAGAAATTAATCCACCAACAAATGATCTTGATGTTGCTCCATGAGCAGTTACATCTAATGTGTCTTTTGTTGTATCAAGTGACCAACCAGTGGTAGATACGATTGCTTCAGTAGTTCCAGATCCGTTTTTAAATTTTACAGAGCCTTCTTCACCACGAAAAAATGCCATGATCCAAAGAGAAAAAAGAGTATTTATAGATAGTTTAACTTGTAGTTGACTTTTTTACAGTACCTTTCTTGTTATTTCTCATATATTGTTCACATCTATTATCCCAAAGTGCAGGATTACGTTTACCTTTTACTTTTTCAATAACATCGAGCATTTCATCAGTGATTTTAGTCATTTTTTCTTTTTAGTAGTTTTTTTACGTCTATGTTGATATGTTATCTTCTTACTGCTAGTTTTTTCACGTTTAAATCGTGCTTTTTCACTAGCTGTCATTTCTCCTACTGTTTTAGGTGTCTTACTTGATACACGTTTTTTGGGTCTACAAGCAGGATAACCTCGTTTTTCACCCTTTGATCGACCACAAGGTTTACCAGTTTTTACATCAACCCAGTTTTCCTTGAACCATCGTGTAAGACCACCACTACTTCTTGCCACGTTTAGTCTCCGTGCGATAAGTTCCACCACGTTTTTTATACTCTCGTACAAGCCACGCATTGGCATAAGCAGAAGGATAAACCTTGAATTTACGTTTTGCCTCTGCTTTTACCCTAGAGTATAACGCTTTATTTACAGGAACATTCGCCACGTTTTTTACCTCCCTTCTTTTTCTTCTTTTTTTTCTTAGTTGTAGAATGATACATGATAAGAATTAGGTAGTTCTTAATATATTCTAAACGCAGTTTGACCTAATGTCTCTGGTTTAGCCAAATTAAATTGTTGTAGACAAAGATAACCAAATGCGTCAAAAGCATGGTCAACTCCTAGATTTTTATTAGGAAGCCCAGTATTTGGTGCATATGTAAGAGTTCTTAATGCTTTTATCAATTCTTTACATCTTGGATGAATAAAAGTTCTTTGATCTCCATTTGCATCCAGTAAAGCAGTATTAACAGCAGTTATCTTATCTCTAATCTTCCACGGACTTTTAGGACTTAAAACAGTAAAACCAGATCTTCTAAGTATTGTGTGATCTGTAACTCCCACCCCACTAGTCTTTCTTGCACTACCAGTAGGATCAGGACAAGCAATAATCCTACGATCAACGCCATACCTTCTCACAACCTCTTCTGTAAAATCCCAAGTAGTAGCACCACCTGTTAGCATGATTTCATCAAACACATATAGGTTATTGTCATGCTTATATGCACAAATTCCTGCCATAGGGTCAACGTTAAAATCTAAACCCAACAACAAGGGAAGCATATGTAAATCCTGTACTTCCTTGTCAATATTGTCATCACTGAAACTGACAGCAACCAAACCAGTAAGGCTCTCAAAACTAGCCTCAAATTCCTGTCTAAATGTTCTCGCATCCAGTTGTGACCTAGCTGCTTCTACTTCCTCCTTTGCAACATTACCCCCTTCAATCGTAGTAAAACTCCATCTTTGCCAATCATCCCACTCCTGTTCACCACAAAAACACCACATATCATAAAACCAACTGGCAGTACCATCAGGAGTACTAATAAACAAAGCCCAACCTTGCTTATCAGCCAAAGCAGGTCTAATTACTTCAGCCCACACATCACGATCCATAAACGCTGCTTCATCCAATACAACACCAGCAAGGCTCCTACCTCTCAAAGCCATCGCATTTTCTGTTCCTTTTAACTCAATTGTTGATCCATTTATCAATTCCAACCTTAAATCTGTCTCATTTTTGCTTTTAATCCAAATATTTGGTGTTAATCTTTTTAATTCTTTCCATGCAATATCCTTTGCCATCCGATAAGTAGGAGCACAATAAAAATACACCTCTCCAGGTCGATTTATAGCTCCCCTGAGTAGTTCAATGCATGAAAGATACGACTTTCCAAATCTTCTACCTGCAACTAACACCCGAAATCTCTTATCACTATTAAATACCTCCCCTTGAGCATACCTCAAACTTATTTCTTGCTGTTTTGTAGCTGACATACACTAAAAAATAACAGAAAATTCAACTATTACCCCCTATTTATAGCCTATTTCATCTTTTTTAGGTTATTATTCGATTATTAACCCCTATAAAGTAAGTCCGTGGCTTCCTCTATTTTTGATCCAGAGATTATTGCAAAAAGAAAAGCTAATATGGTACCCCGTGGAACTGCTCAACAAGTTCAACAACGTGCTCAACGTCTATATTCCCGTCAGTTAGAAGGTAAAACTACACGATCTCTAGTCCTAGAACACGCAAAAATTGAAGGAATATCTGAAGTAACTGCCTGGACCGATTGGAAAAAAGTTAAAGAGTGGAATAAAGAAGATTGGGAAAAAGATAGAGAAAATTTACTTCCCAGACTTCAAGCAATGCGTATACGTCTATTCAATAAAGCTGTTAAAAAAGGTCAATTCCAAACCGCTGCTCAAATTCTCGATAGTCTAGGTAAAGTAATAGGTGAATCTATAGAAACAGTTCACATCCAGGCTCCAGAACTTTCAATAAAAGTAGAACCAAAAAATTAACCAATATATATTTAAGTTCCTCGTGTTATATATTCGTGCAAAAAATTTTGCAACTACTCCCCCAGGTGTCACAAAATAATCTAGTTTCTATAGGTCACATACATAAGTGTAGGAGACTTTATTGTAGTTAGGATAAAAATATATGTCTCTATCTCTTAAGCTTCTCAGATAGCCTTCTAGCCTTAGTTGGTTAACCTGATAATCTTGTATTTCAAAAACATCATCAAGTTCAGTATCTAGAGTTTCAATACTCATAGCTCTGCAATCATCACTAAAATCTTTATTAATAAACATTATACTGGTACCTCTACTGCTTTAACTGAATATCTATAAGCACCATATTCATTGTCTAGTTTTGTTGCCTTGTTGCTAGCTCTCATCCTGGTAGAGTAGGTACCAACAACATAGCTATCGGTTACGCTATCACCATAAAAAACAACTTGATATTTTGTTTTTGTTTTTGTGTAGTTATACATTTTTGGAAGGTTTAATAACTTAATTTAATAATAACATAAATAATACTACTTTGCACCATATTAATATTATGTTAACAAATAAAGATATTTATAATTAATCTTAAAAAATAGCTAGACAATAGCATGATAATATGTTCTAATTAATTATATCCTTTATTATTAATTAAAATCTATTATCTAAACATCATTAATATTTTTTTCTATATTTTTGATATTTACTTTTTATATTTTACAAATCAATAAAGGATATATATAAAAAAATTAATTTATTTTTAACCCTTCCAATGATTAAAAATTTATTCTTACTTAGTACATTATTCGGTATCGGTATTCTATCTGCTATGGATAGTGGACTAAATAAAAGTACATTAAACCAATGTACTAATAACAACAGTGACAGTGCTTGTGAGTACCTATTAACCAATGGTACAGACTATCAAAAAAAGGTAGCCCAGGAAACCTTATTAATTCGAGGTTTATGATTATGGATAACGAAAAATTATTAACTAGCAAGGAATACAATACAATTGCAGTTAACTTATTAAGTGATTGTATGTATCAATATCATAAAAAAGAGATTGATTTAATACTTGATAAGCTTTTTATTATGACTATAAAAGATCTTGATACTGTAGTAATTGAAGATATAAAAAGAGAAAAAAAATTAAAAGAAGAATTAATTAATAAACCATTAACAAGTAAACCAACAATAACTAACTCTTAATTGAGTTAGTTTTTTATTTTTTTATTATTATGAAACTATCAGAATTAAAAACTATTGATATTGAAGCTCTAGGATATAGAGACACTGTCAATGGTAACTCTTATTTTAGCTCTAATGTTATTTTAAATAATGGTTTAAAAAATAGCATTCAATTAAAAATTCCTTTCCAGTATGGGTATGAATTACAATACCTAGCTACTAGTTTAGACGAAGTCTCAAAACATTTTAAACGTAGTCAATGGTATAAAAGATACATGAATAAGGATATGATTGAAAAAAAATATAATATCAAAATAAGTCATAAGATAACCAGGGGATGTAAAAAAAGAGAATTATTTCATAGTAGAGATATTAAAAAAGTCAGATTATCAGATAAAAAAATTATAGAATTAGTTGTTTAATAATAGTTTCTTATAGTCTCGAATTAATCGAGATTATAAAAAACTATTTTATATAAATAGTTTTACTTGTAAACCTTCCAATTTTTAACCCGTTATGGAACAAACTTTAGAACCTAAAGAGGCATTTAATCTATTTAAAGTGCCTAGTAAATTAGAAAATATAATAACCTGTTTAATGGTTAGTATTATTTCTAATGATAAAAAAAGAATGAATCAAGCTATAGAGAAAGCTGATTATTTTGCTTTAGAATTAACTGCTAATGAAATTGAGTTAGCTAAGTCATATGTAGTTAAAATATTAAACCATATTAGAAAAATAAATGGTTTATCACCTATGAGAGGTTATGAGAATGCTTGAATATAATCCTATCCCTACAAATAAAAGTCAATTTAAAGAAGGTACACAAGTACCCAGGTTAAAAAGGATAAGAGATAAGAAATATAAAAACGTATTTAATGAAATTAAAAAACTTAAAAAATAGATACTTACTAAAAAGGATATATAAACATATCCTTTTTTGAAAGTTTCTAAACTTTCATTTATCCTTATATAAGTCTAAAAAAGACTAATAGAGATTAAGTTGTTATTTACTTAAACGTATAAGGATATCTATATTTTTTCTCACCTTCCAAAAAAATGAAAATTTCAAAAGATCTCGAAAAATTATTCGATGATTATGAAGGCAATTTATTAAACTATTTTGCTGGTTTATCTCCTGAGGAATCAAAAACTTTTAACAAGTTAATAAAAGAAAGTAAGGAGAATAATAAAAAATGATTTTAAAAATATCAAAAGGTAATAAAAAATTACCAAAAACTACTGGGATAATAAGCTTGCCAGCTGGTTTGACATGTCCAGGATCTAATACTTGTAAGGCGTGGACAATAATGAATGAAAAAACAAATAAAAGAGAATTAAAGCGTGGTAATGAAAGTTTATTTACTTGCTTTGCAGCTAGTGAAGAATTACGTTATCCTAACGTATATAACTCTAGACGTTATAACTATAATCTTATTAATAGTTATGTAGTTAAAAGGGATATAGACGGGTTAAGTAATTTAATAAACGATAGTTTATTAGCTAATAAAAAGAATATTAATAAATTTAGAATACATGAGAGCGGAGACTTTTATAACCCTCTATATTTAGAGGCTTGGTTAAATGTAGCTAAGTTTAATAGGGATATAAAATTTTATTGTTATAGCAAAAGCTTAGAATATTTTTTAGAAGTTTTATTACCTAATAATTTTTATTTAACTGCTAGTTATGGCGGGAAATATGATTATTTGATAGATGAAGGTTATTTTACAAGATACAGTAAAGTTGTATTTAGTGAAGACGAAGCAAAACAATTAGGGTTAGAAATAGATACCGATGACAGTTGTTGTTTTAAAAATAGACCATTTGCACTTTTATTACACGGACTGCAAGAAAAAAATACGGCAAGTGCTGAAGCTTTAAAACTTATTAAACGTAATAAAAAACAATTATTAGAGGTTTAATAAATGAAAAATAATTTAATAAATAATCTTTTTATAAAAAGTATTAATTTAGATCAAGTTAATAAATTAAATAAAAAAGATTTATATAAGTTATCTCAAATTTTAAAAAAAATAAAATAGTTATGACTAAACAAATTGAATATCGAGAGGATTGTTTTGAAACTATTCGAGAATGTATTAAAGGCAAAATGTCTTTAAAGGCCACAATCGATGAATGCATTAAAACTTATCCCGATGTACATCCTCAAACTTTTAGAAAATGGTATAAAAAAATTAAAAAAGAAAAAGAAATTGAAGAATGGGAGAATGCAAACTTTATGGATTTGCAAAATAGGAAACAAGAAAAAATAGCTTTTAAAGAGCGATTATACCAAGATGCAAAAAACGATTATGAAACCCAATATAAACTTCAAGAAGACATTAAAGTGATTATGGCTTTAAGAAGTGAATGTATGGGACATTTAAAACACATTATTTAAAACCATTATGGCTAAATTAGCTAGCTAAAAAAAATTATGATTGACAATCCATTAGAAAACCAAACCTTAGAACAATACGATAATCTTTATATCAATGAAAAGTTTGAAGAGCATTGTTCTGATAGAGCTAGGGAACTAGCTAAAGATAATAATCTAAACCCAAATTATTATGATCCTTTTATTGAGTTTTATATTGAACAATGTAGAGAATCAGATAGAGGATATTTTTTTAATGATGATAAATATCTTATCGATCTTTGGTGGGATCATAATAAATATCTATATGAAACTAAAACACCTTACATTAATTAGTTTTTTCAGATTCTAATTTTTCTAATAGTAAATCAATTGCCTCTCTAATTAGGAAACCTATAGACATTCCAGGTTTTGAGAGGCTTTTTAATTGTTCATATTTTTCTTTTTCAACACCAATACTGATTCTCTGTAACATAATTAAAGGCGAAATACTAGTTTAATATTAGCATGATATCACAGTAATAGTTAAGGAAGTTATATGAATGGCGACAAAAAGAAAAAGAAAAGAACCAAAAGAAAAAGAAATATATTATATGTAAGTAAATATTTTATAAAGTATATAAATAATAATATATATATAAATAATAATAATATATATATACATATAAGAATAATGAAAGGAATTTTTCTAATTTTTCCTATTTAGCATCCGTAACAACCTCTTGACACATACATTGTATGGCTATAATAATGAAAATAGTTAATCTCAATGAATGGCAAAAACTAAAATTACTATGTTTTTAGATTCTGATCTGATCAAATGGTTAGATATGAATCGAGATGAAGAAACTTCCAGATCTGCTTTGGTCAGGATCTTAATTAGAAAAGCAATGAAAGCGAAATCTAGAAAGAAAGCTAATACTTCTACAGAAGTTAAAGTTGATCCTTTTAGTGGTTCTCACATTACTGCTGATTTAATACCTGATGATTTAAAAGATTATTCTGGACTTCTAATGGAATGGTGGCCTATAAGAAAGCAAAAAGGTGGATCTTGCACTCAGAGCGTTGCTAACCGCATCTTTGATAAGTTAAGGTCATTTCATATACAGGACAGAAAACAAGCTCTTGAAAACGCTATAACAGGTGGCTGGAAGGATTTATTTCCTATTAAGAAGTCTAAGTTTGTAGAAGAACCAAAAAATAATCATCCAGCATCAAGAGTATTTACAGCAGAAAGAGGTTTTGAATAATGAATGAAAATATCTCAATAACACTTCACATATCTGAGGTCGAGGATATAATTGAAGATCTTCAATGGTCAGCAAAAAAACAAAACCTTAGACACGGCAATGGTGCTGGTCAAGATCAACAAGATTTGGCTAACAAAATAGATTTACAATTACAAAATCACTTTAAAAATGGAAAAACTATTTGATATATCTGTTGTCAATACACTCAAAGACGGCATCAAAAAAGGTTGGTGGACTTTAGAAGATCTAGACAAACCACCTCCAGGATGGATTGAATGTATTAACAACACCAAAGGCAACAAAGCCTTTCCAAATGGTTATCAAGGTGTCGAATATCAAAACCTTGCTAGGGTTAAGATACCAAAACCTAAAGAGGAGAAAATAGAAATTATTGATCCTAAAGACTTTCCAAATTACGACTTTTAACAATGAAAACCTTCCAACTTTTAAAACCACTTCCAATCTGTAGAGATGAAGAGACACATAAATATCTCAACAAAGAAACTAATGAATGGTTAGCTTATTCCACTACAGAAGTTTGTAATGAACTAACAGAAGAAGCTAAAGAAAATATCGAAAGATATAGATATATCTGGCAGCCTAGAGGAGAAAAAGTACATGAATGTTTAGCAGAAAGTATGCTAGGCAGTACCGATATTGATATGGGTGACTATGAAGAAATTGTCGCTCCTCTTTTAGACCATTGGTTATTTGCAAACTTTGAACCACTAGCCATCGAACATATGATGTCGATACCAGATAAATCAGTTGGTGGTCAACTTGATCTTCTTGGTTATGACATATGTCCAATCACATCAAAAAAAACACTAAGATTAATTGATTTAAAAACTAAAGGTAATACCAGAACTGGATTTTATAAAAAAGAAAATGATAAATTAGGTAGATTATGGGTTAAGGAAATAGATAAATATTGGCAGGAACCTTATTCAACAGATAAACAACTTGGTTGTTACCTAGAAATGTTGAAACTAAACTATGGAATAGTTCCAGATGTATGTAATACATTATGGGCATATCCAGGATTCTCAATCCTTGGTCATAGTCAACCTGTTGAGAGATGTCAAACTGCATGGCAGGAAGCATGGACAAAGTTTGAAGCTAAACAGGAGTTGTTCTAATGAAAATAACTATCAAAGATATAAAAAATTTACCTTATTTTTTTCCTAGCCGTACAAACAAAAGACAACTTAGATATTCTTATTGGAGAGACTATGATTACATAGATTCTTTACCTAAAACAAGAAAGAAACCAAAAGCAATTTGTTCTGTACCAATCTGTATAGAACAATTTAAATTAGAAAAAAAACTTCCTACATTTAGAAAAGCATACATGAAGTCATTTTATTTACCTGCTGTTAGAAAAGGGTGGGTACAATTTAATCAGGCTCTATATGATTATTTAGGGGAAGGTTAATTGAGATATATTCTTGATGTCTCAGGTAGAGATTTAGAGCTAATAAAAGCTTCAATCGTCAACTTTCAAAGGTCATTAGATATGTCATCTCAAGGAGATTTTGAACACTTGATTGATGAACTTGATAAAACTTATTTAAGTCTTAAAAGACAAAAAACAAAACAATTAAATGCAAAACTAAGAAAAAAATGGAAGATAATACCATGAAATGTTTTTATCGAGAACTTGATCGGAGAAAAAAGTATTTGATCACAAAGTTACAAAATGAAATTGCAACACTTGAATGGCAATGGTTTCAAAAAGAAATTAGTGACAAAGAATATGTTGTAGCCTTTGATGATATTCAAAGACGTATCCGAGAGTTACAAGGATGACAAATCCAAATAAAAGAAAAGGAGATAAAGCAGAGAGAGAGGCAGCAGAACTTTTAACAGAAGTTACTGGTTTTGAATGCAAAAGAAACTTGGCAGCAGGAATACCAGATGATGTTGGAGATATTTATGGCATACCAAACTGCGTGATACAGGTGGCCGACTATAAGGACAAATCCAGAGCTTGTTTGGTAAAACCCAGGGAGGTAGAAACACAAAGAAAAAATGCAGGTGTAGATTTCGTTGCGAGCATGGTTAGGTTTCGGGGAGGAGAATGGCGAGTTGTCTTAACACCAGAACAATTCAATACTTTATTACAATCTGCCTTGCAGTAAACATAATATTGTTGTAATATTAATTTTAAGTAAACAATTATTGATGACCACTACTTCACTTCCGAATTTAGCTGGTGTAATCAAAACTTCTGATCTTTATAAAAAGATGAAGTTTGATTATGTTCCTTGGGCTAAAACAGCACAGTTATTAAGAGAACACGCTCCTGGATGGCAGTTTTTTTTAAGACCTAGCAATCCTAATGGAGATATCTTTTCTTATGTTCATGTTGCACCTGATAATACAGGTTTCCTTATGGGCTATTTTGA
>VTLG01003289.1_pt1 | contig 10695 bp, 10 predicted proteins | sample 4694571 | NCBI WGS metagenome assembly VTLG01 (sample SAMN12604809, study PRJNA352737) | marine metagenome | biome: ENVO:00000447; feature: ENVO:00000209|ENVO:00000569|ENVO:01000036; material: ENVO:00002151; isolation source: viral sequences binned using virsorter ... | reverse complement strand
AAATAGAAGGTACGGATTGGGGCGAAATCTTTGGTCATGCGGTGCGATTTATGATTCTTTGCTGGTCTTTGGCAATGATGACTCTCGGATATATGGACAAGATTCGTAATGATGGTGCTTTTTTGGCAGGCCTGACCTCAGGGGTTTTAGGCAGTTATGGTATAAGTGTAAACAAAAAGAAACCTGCAAATACTGCTAAAATAGTTGATAATAAAGACAATAACGTAGGAATCAAATGAAAAAATTATTATCTTTAATTTTATTTTTATCTGCACCAGTTTATGCAGATATAAATCACTCAATATCTTCAAGCGTAAAATTTGAATCTTTATCAGCGGCAAGTACAGCAGATAAGGTTGGATCAACTTACAGTATTTCAGGTAATAATGTAACAACTGTAGACTCTAACTCAGCAGCAACTTTAGGTGGCTTTGGCACAACAACCAATGGAGTTCCATCAGTTACATTTCCTTCTGCAACACAATCAACCAGTGGCGAAGCGTTTAGCTTTACAACTAGTTATTTAGAAGGTGACGCAACACCAGATAGTGCTATTACAGTAGGCACTGTCCCAAACTTTTCAGATTTAACTTCTACAAGTGCTGGAAGTGTAGGCACAGCAGGGGTAACAATTGATAACCATACAATTACAATGACACCCGGAACAGGAACAGGTATTGTTATAACAGGACAATTTGTCGTTGATCTTACTATCGAATGAGGAGGTTATTACTTCTTGGTTTTGTTGTATCTGCTCCTTGTTATGCTGTTCCAGTTATTCCAAATTTTACTCAAGGTTCAAGTACCAGTCGAACCGAAACTACCACAAACATTACAGAGACTATACGAACAACAGAATACAATTCTGGGTTTCTTTATTCAGTTACAGGGTCAGGCATACAACATGACGGATCTTCTATTACTCCACCACCTACCACAATTAGTGAAACAATAAACGGAACTACTTATACATGGCAGGGATTAGACCTAGATCAAAGACCAAACTGGACTCAAACAAATCAATTTACAGAAACTTATCAAGCCCCCGGAATGCAATCAGTAACAGATATAACTCGAACAATTCAAAGCACAAGCGTAACAGATACCACTACAATATTCTCGCAGTAGTATCATTATTATTTGGGAGTCCAGTATTTGCTAATACCTCAAATACTGCGGCTCCTTCTGCATCAGCAAGTGGTTCTGTTTCTAATTTTGCAACGCAAGTATTAGGTGGACCTATGGTAGAAAATATGTATGGTAATGGAATTAAATGTTCTGGCCCACAAATGACAGTTAGCCCTTTTGTAACTACATCATTTAATCAAAAAAGACCTATGGATTACATTTACCATACACCTGTTTATGACCCTACAGATGCAAATGATGATGGTGTGCCTGATAATCCCGGCAATGTTTTGTTTTATCAAGAAAATTATAGTGGTAACAAAGATTCACTAGGATTAAACTTTGGATTTGCACTTACATTTAACATTCCCCTAGATAAAAGATTTCAAGATTCTTGTCTTGATGCAGCAAACACACAAATAAATTTACAAAAACAAGAATTAAATGCAAAGCTGCTCAACTACGAAATAGCTCGTTTAAAAAATTGTGGAGAATTATACTTAAAGGGAATTTCTTTCGACCCTTCAAGTAATTTCGCAAAATTATGCGAAGGGGTCGTTGTTCAACCACCTCCAAATCAAGTTATTCCACATACTCATACATTTAAGTAGATTTATCTTTTTTGTTTGTAAGTTTTTTAATTAGATTTTTTACTAAAGGTTTGACAATATTAAGCAGTAATGGAGTAGTGGCAGCAACAGTAGCAATAGCAGCAGCACTAACAAGCTGTGGAGGATTCGGTATGTATTGCTCAATGAATTTAACGTCTTCATAGAGGGTTATACATTCACTTCCATCTTCGCTTTTTTTATGCCCTATAACACGTTCCAGTTTAAATTCGTTACGATAATCCCCTACCCTTTGATCTTTTGAGCTAGGACAAGCAATAAAAAGTGGCTCATCTTTATTTTTTTTTGGTTCGTATTTTGGTGGTTCTACTGTAGGCTGTACAAATTCTTGCTCCTGATTTGTGGGGGTTTCTGATTGTGTATATACAAATTCGCTGGGGTTGTACTGCAAAGGTTCAAAACTAGGAATACTGAAGTTACCACACTCTGTATATGTGCCATATTCATCTTTATCACTATCAATAAGGCTTGTTAAATTATTTCTGTGTACTCTTACGCAAGCTGGAATATCAACAATTGGTTTATTTATTTGTGGTACTTGTGTATGCCAAACTTGTATTTTATTTATTTCTATTTTATTTATACGAGGTATTTCACTCACTTTTTAGGTAATGGTAAAGATGGACCAGTTACTTTTGGCAAAGTATTATCTAATACTTTTGGCATCATACCTTGTACATTTGCAAGGATTTCATTCATCACTTTTGCTTTAAAATTTTCTGAAGTTACATACTTGTAACCTATTACTCCTGTGACAGTCATAGAAGCTACCATAAGAAAAGAAATAATACTAAGTGCGTTTGCTATTTTTTGAAACATGATAAAAGAAATTTTAAGAATGTTAGTTATGCCTTTGACTTTGACGACCCTGTTTCTTTTGGCTGCTTTGATGCCTCTGTATCTAATGGCTGGTTTAATTCGGGTTCAGATTCAAGAATCTGCTGTTCCAAAATCTTCATTGCACCAGTAATTTCAATCATGGTAATTTGTAGTTTTTGCCTTTCTTGAGCAAGTTCTTGTAGTTTTTCTTTAAGGTTCATAATTTAAGCGTAAAGTGACTTTCCTTTAGTTATAGCAGCATCTATGTCTGTAAATGATTCAGTTGTCCAAATAGATGTTGTACCATCAGTTTTTGTATAGGCCTTGATAATTTCAAGATGATCTGTATTTCTTTTGATGTAAGCTTTCCAATCAGTTTCAGTATCAGTAAATTCTGTATCATTAATTCTTGTTTTATATGCTGAATAACTGGCATCTTGATTAATAATAGTTACACTATCTCCAGCAGCGGAAAAGATTGCTGCGATTTCATCTGCGGTTCTTTCTTGCATAATAAAAAATTAGATTAATTACATTTTACCCTGCTTCGAGGGCTGTGACTTTTGCTGATAATTCTTTTATAGCATTTACAAGTATTGGTACAAGTCTTTCATATTTTATTCCATATTTCATACCATCTTCAGTAAGATTACAAATTAACATATTGTCACTACTGTCACCATATCCGTTTGCTTTTTCTACCTCTAATGCCTCCTGAGCTAAAAATCCAATATTTAATTTTGATTTTTTCTTAGAACCATCTGGTGTTCCATAAGGTTCTTCACTTGTTCCATACCAAGTTCTTCTATCCCATCTATAAGTAACAGGTCTTAATGCTTTTATCCAATCTAAACCTTTTGTAAAGTCAGCTATATCTGTTTTATCTCTAGAATCAGATGAACTAATAGATGTATCAGCACAGAATAAATCTGTTGTACTGTCATTACCGAGACAAATTTTATTACTTGTAGTAACAACATTACCACTTGGACTATTACCTCTTAGAGAATCATCACCTATACCAATATTGTTACTACCAGTTGTAATATTAAAACCTGCCGCATGACCAACACAAGAATTAAGATCACCTGTCGTTAGACTTCCTAAAGCGTGCGCACCTAAACCAGTATTTTGTCCACCTGTACTACAATGATCTAAGGATTCTTGTCCCATTGCGGTATTTTGTGTTCCAGTTGTATTTTCTTCTAGTGCTTTATATCCAAAGGCAGTATTGTTAGCTGCTGTAGTGTTTGATTCTAAGGCATGATGTCCAACTGCTGTGTTATTTGTTCCAGTTGTGTTTGCTTGTAAAGCCACAGCTCCAACAGCTACAAGTGAATTACCAGTTGTATTTGCAATCAAGGCACTACTTCCTATCGCTGTGTTACTATCTGCAGTAGTATTAGCCAGTAATGCTTTTAAACCAACTGCTGTATTAAAGTTTCCAGTTGTATTGGCTCCAAGTGGACCTTGTGTAACACCATATTGTCCGGGACCTACCGCACAGTTAAATGTTCCAGATGTATTTGAATACAAAGCACCAGAACCTATACCAACATTATCACTAGCAGTATTGACTCTACCAGCTTCATTACCAACCCAAGTACAACCATGAGCAGTTGTCTGTGTTTTACCAGCACCAGAACCGATAGCCGTGTTGTTAGTTCCTGTTGTCAAATCTTCTAAACAAAGATAGCCTACAGCACTATTATTTGATGCAGTTGTACATGATTCTAAGGCACCTCTACCAACAGCAGAATTAAAATCTCCTGTAGTTAATACTTTCAAAGCACGATTACCACAGGCAGTATTTTTTTCTCCAGTTGTGTTACCTGTTAGGGCTGATCTACCAATAGCAGTATTTTGACTGCCGGTAGTGTTAGCATCTAAAGTTTCATGTCCGACAGCTACATTTTGATCTCCAGTTGTGTTTTCCTTTAAGCTTTCATATCCAAGTGCTGTATTATTATCAGCAGTCGTGTTGTTAAATAATGAGGCACTACCAATTCCTACGTTTGCAGTTCCTGTTGTATTAGCAGATAAGCATGCATAACCAATCGCAATATTATTATTTGCAGTAGTATTAGCATCAAGTGAAAAAGGTGCTATAGCTACATTATTTGCACCAGTTGTATTTGTCTTAAGTGCATCATGGCCTAAAGCAGTATTATAATTTGCTGTAGTGTTACTTCTAAGTGCATCTCTACCAATAGCTACATTTTGGCTTCCTGTAGTATTGTCATTTAAACACGCAACACCCACAGCCACATTTTCCGTTCCAGTTGTGTTAAGTAATAGAGAGTTCATTCCAACAGCTGTGTTGTTATCGCCAGTCGTATTTGAAGTTAGTGCAGATGAACCTACAGCAGTAGATTGAACCCCACTTGTGTTTTCTTCTAATGCAGTTTTACCAACAGCAGTATTATTATTGCCTGTATTCATTTCTAAGGCCGAATTACCAACAGCCGTATTATGGTTACCTGAAATGTTTGTTGTTAAAGATGACGTTCCTACAGCAGTGTTGCTTATTCCTGTCGTATTTGCATCTAAACTGTTATAACCCACTGCAACATTACCAGTTCCACTAGTGTTTGCTCCTAATGCTTGATAACCTAATGCAGTTAGATTACTAGCTGTAGTAACAGCATCTAAAGCCAAAGACCCAAGGGCAATATTTCGATCACCAGTTGTAACTGATTTAAGTGCATCATGTCCTACAGCAATATTATCACTTCCAGAAGTTAAAGCTGTTAATGTATTAATACCAATCGCTGTGTTATTTCCACCAGAAACAGTAGCATCTAAAGCACTTTCTCCAAGAACAGTGTTACCAGCAACAGAATTTGTACCTTTACCTACATTTACAGAATTAATAGTTGCATCAGCAGTTGAAGTTATACCACCAGTAAGTGTTCTTAAATCAATCCAGCCATCATTTGCTGAATTACGCATTTTTAATAAATTATTACTTGTATCAGCCCACAACATATATGCAGCCGTAGTGCTAGGTGCAGAACCAGAACTATTATTTGTTAATATTGCTTGTAATACATTATTAAGGTCACTACGAACGTTCGCACCTGTACTATTGTCTATAACATAATCGTGGGTAGCCATTTTACTCTAATTTTTCTTTAAGGTTATCATAATTTAAGAGCCTCGACCAAAACCAGTTGCAGTATATTTAAATTCTCTATCAACATGACTAGAAACATTTTTTATATCTATATTAAAACCACTACCTGTTATAGAAGATAAAGCAAAGAAATCGCCACTTTGTGCATTTTCTATTGTTATTGCAATACTAGGTAAGACAGAATTTGCAGCAACACCAGTTCCTGTATTACCTGTAAAAAACGTATTTGTAAATGTTACTGATTTTTGTGAAGTTCCAGAAGAAATAATACCACCGCCTGTTGCACCTGCATTACCAAGACTTGTTTCTGTTCTGCTTTCTAATTCTGCTGTATAACCAAGCTGATCTATTTCAATACTTTGCGCTGGGTCATCTGAATCCATTTCGCATCTAAATTTAAACCCACGACCTACATAAGTACCATTTACAAAAGGATTAAATCTAGAAAAGTTTGCTCCATATGTACAAGAAGTACCAGCAGATATTGTTGCGCTAGTAGCTGAAGTTACTGTAAATGTGCTTGAACTTGGAACAGTTACAATTTCATAATTTCCATCTGTTGCACTACCAGCAGTAAAATCTATTACAACAAAATCACCAACAGAATAGCCATGCGAGCTTTTCGTAATTGTAATGGTTGTACCACTTTGCCCATAGGTTGCAGAAGTTGACAAGTCAGGGTCAAGATCAGTTGTAGCAACTAATAAAGATGCCCCAACATCAAATGCAGTAGCACCATCAAAATCTGTCCATGTATCAATATTTGCTGATCTTTTATCTATTAAATCATTTGGATAAAAACCTTGGGTAACAAAATGTCTGCGTAATCTAAGAGGTTGTTTGCCACCTAAATCAAGAGTATTTGCAAATTCATAAGAACCACCAGTAATATCTACAGCACCCAAAAAATCAAAATCAGCAATAGCATCAAAATCTGTTACACCATCTAATTCATCAAGAGAACCAAGAACCAGACCATTGACATCATCAGAGAAAAAACAATCCACTTTTGTTCCAGCAAAAGGTGTTGCATCAGTATCCTCTCTATCTTCTAAAACAACTAACTTAGGAAAAGGGTCAGGACTTGTAACTATTACAGATGTCTCACCAGAACTAAGCCTACCGCCATCATCACGGAATTTAAGAATATATTCGCCAGTTACAATATTTGGAACAATAGATTCACTGACGTTGCCCGGTAAAGCTGGAATAACATCAACAGAGTTAGTAAAAGTTGCTGTACCATCTGCAATATTAGATGCCCTTACTACTACGTTTCCACCATGAACTACATCTACATCTGTGGCTTTATCAAAGCGTAATCTTACAAATTGATCTGATATTGGTTCTATTCTTAAATTTGTAACATCTTGCGGTACTGCTGTTTTACCGACAGCTTCAAATGTTAAATCAGTAGATGTAGCAGAAAGTTGACCTTGTACGTTATAACTAAATACTTGTATTTCATAAGTTCCAAGTTGACTATTAAAAATAACAAAATCAGGTCTTGATACTTTTTCAGAAACAAAGTTTCCATTCTCATATCTGTAATTAATTTGATATTCAATAACACCAACTATTGGTTGCCAACTTATAAATATTTTTGATACTGCCTGATTGTTTATAGGTACAATAGTTTCTTGTGCTGTAAGTCCGACTGGTGGATTTTTTAACTCATTTAATATGCTTACATTTCTTGCTGGTAATGTTGTTCCATCTTCTATAAAAGCATATTTTCCTTCTACATAAGAAAGTGCTGTTATTGAATAATTAATACCATCTTGTTCTTCGACAGTTATTACTCTAAATTTTTGCGATTCTATTGTAACATTTGAAATTATCCAAATTGTATTTACATTTGGTGTCTGCGAAAAAGCATCTGATACTGTAATAGTTGCACCAGAAATACTGCTTATGTCTTTAACCTCAACAGTACCATCTGGTAAAACCAAACTAAGTTTTGCATCACCAGTTGGATTGCCAGCAGCATCTACAGCAAAATCTGTTGCATTTGTATCATCAACAGTAACTACTGTTGTAGAAGTAACACCAGCAAGTCTTCCGCCTCTTCTTACACCAGCCCGAACAGGGTCATTTATATCTATTATGGCACCCGGCCTTACGACAGCACCAGCATCAATTGAAGTTGAAAAGCTTACCAACTCAGATTCATTTTGTTCTGCAAATAATATTGCTCTACCTAATCTTGCAGCTTGGCCTCTTGATGTACAACCAAAACCCTTTACTTGTTTTGTTATTATTCCAAACTTACTTTGAGCAGTACTATCTTCAACAACTTCATAATCTATCTCTTGGCTGTCCATATTAAAATATGAAACAGCTACAGCAGTATGTCTTTGTTTTAAACTGCTCCCAGAATATGTAAAACCTTCAGAGGTAACATTACTTAGATTAAAAAGATAACTTGCATCTTTTGGTGAATCTTGAGTAATAGTGATTGTACCAGCAGACCAAATCGGCATACATCTCATTACACCAGCAAGTTCATTTATAAGTTCAAATGCTTCGCTTGATGATTGGATATTTACATTACAACTAAATCGAGCCTCTTGACTTCCAAAGCCATCATCTACAAGAGTGTTTGCATATTTACTAGCAGTTACAAAAGAAAATAAATCAAGATTGCTGTCTGTAACATGATCTCCAAAGCCATATCTTGTATCTGTTAACAAATCCAATAAAATCATTGCAGGGCAAGAAGTCCATACAGCAGCGCCCATCACACCATTAAAAATATAGCCATCAGGATATACAATACGACCAGATGCAGTATCCACACTTGGTGTTCCCGAACTTGATGCACCAGCACCCGGTATTCTTACTTTTATGCCTCTAATTCTAAATTTTCTTGAGGGTATTGAACTAAATTGTTGTGAATCTAATCTTATTGCGTTATATGCAGAGTTTGCATAAGTAGATGCATCATCTACAATTTCAGAAAAACTTGTCCATTGAAAGGAATTAACAGTACTACTACTTGTACTGTCTGCAGTTATTCTTGAAACCCTAATGTCAACAGGAAATGCACCTGTAACTTCAACAGAAAAGTCTTTTTGATATGGGTCAGCAGTTCTTCCAGTAACAGTATCAGTATGTACATCAGTAAAGCCACCCGAATTATATTGAACAGAAATTTTAAACTGAACTGTATCGCCTAATAAATCACCATCTTCTGTGGCTATCTGTATTTGTGGAAATGTTATTGATACTTTGATTCGATCAACATTTGTATTTGTAATTTGTCTTGTAACTGGACTATCTGCAGTAACAGTTACATTGACTGGTATTGTTGATTGGCTACTCTCTATGCCAGCAATTTTTGTTTGATCTGCTGTTCCAAATCTTGAATTAAATGTAACATCTTGAAAGTTAAAGTCAGTTGTTGCTGGACTAGAAGATGAAGCTGTTGCCTTAAGAATAGGAGTATCATTTAAAAATACATCTTTAAGATATGCATTTTTATATGCTGTAGATGTTTTGTCTGTTATACCTTCTTTTGATGCAGACGCACTACCCTCTATCTCGCCTTCACTAATTAAATCAAGAAAAGTTGCAAACTGTTTACTGTGTAATGTATCAGGTGTTCTTGTCGGCTGCGGAGGAGGTGGAGGGCTACCACCACCACCACCAGAACCACGAATAATCTTTCGTTTGTCTGTCATACTTGTACCTGTTCAGTATCTATACCACCACTTATAACAACAGAACCAGTTACAATCTCGCCATAAACAATTGGTACAGGTGTTCCAGCCCTAGATGTTTGTTGTGTTCCACTAAAACTAAATGATAATCTAGGGTCTTGCTCTGAACTAAATTCTGGTAATTTCGGAGTAGGAAACAACATACCACTTACACCAGAAAGAACCAAGGCAGCACCTATACCAAAAGCAGCTTTGGCACCCATACCAGCAGAAGCAAAACCAAAGAAACCTTTTCCACCAATAGTTAAAGGGTTTGTAAATAAACCACCAACACCAAAACTCATTGCAATCAAAGCACCGCCTAACAAAATCCTTCCTAAGTTACCACCAGCACCAGAAATAACAGGAACAAATTTTATATCAGATTGACCTATAGGAAAATGCAATTCATCAATACCAACATCATTTTTATCACATAACACTTGATAATATTTATTTGACATATAACTTTCTAATTGCGGAAAATTATTTATTAAAAAACTAACAGCCTGTGCTGTTGTATTTACTGCAACTTCAAATTCTTTATGGCCTGTTACTTTAGCAAGATCGCCATACAGTTTTACTTTACGAAGCATAACGATACCTTTTACCAGTACATTTTAACAACCATTGATTATATGGTTCCTTACAGCTTATTCTATCTGCTAAATGATGTAAAACATCACCATCTAAAAAAATCGCCACATGATTAAGGGTTGGACTTAAAATACTCATTAAAAGAACATCACCATTAATTAATTTTTCATTAGTTCGTAATTCTCTAAAACCAGTACGCCAAGCACAACTTTCAAACAAAGGTTTTTCTAAAAACTGCTGTGGTGTAGTTGGTCTATCCCAGTCACGCAAAATAATATTTTTTTCTTCTTTATACCAATCTCTTACTAATGACCAACAATCAGTAATACCCCAAACCCAAGGCCTACCAATTAATTTTGGCTTATAACCACTAGGTTCATAATAACCCCATTGTTCTGTTTTGGGATTTACTATATGCCATGGCAATTTTGAATCTTCACAACTAATTTTATCTGCTTGACTTGCAGTAGGTGGTGTTACAGGGTGGCTATGAATAACAGCTAAAATATTTCCAGATTCTTCAGCTTTTACATAATCATTTGGGTCAATAATAAAACATTGCTGTGAATAAGTTGATAAATTTTTACAGGGAAAATATTTTTCTTTTCCTTTTATTTCTAATAATAAACCACAAGACTCTTTTGGGTCTTGCTCTTTTGCATGAACCAAAGCATCTTGTTTCCAA
>VTLG01001562.1_pt1 | contig 10696 bp, 3 predicted proteins | sample 4694571 | NCBI WGS metagenome assembly VTLG01 (sample SAMN12604809, study PRJNA352737) | marine metagenome | biome: ENVO:00000447; feature: ENVO:00000209|ENVO:00000569|ENVO:01000036; material: ENVO:00002151; isolation source: viral sequences binned using virsorter ... | reverse complement strand
CAGATGCTAAGTATGCAGGTGAAGTACAAACAACACTTAATAAGTTAGATAGTAAAAAACAAGACTTAGGAGATACAACTAAGAATCCACAACAAATATCTTTTATAAAAAGTTTAAAACCAAAACAACAGAAGACTATACAAGAAATGGTAAAAGTCTTAAAAGATGCTGACGTTTTTACTGGTTCAAAGAGTCAACAACAAACCAAACTAGAAGGTTTGGGTATGTTTGATGATGGTATTGTTAAATTATCTAATACAAAATTTATTAAAGAATATGGTCAAGCATATTCAAAACTTTACAACTTAGTACCAAGTGATTCTTTAAATTATGCAATAGCTCAAACTATTACATTACAAACAGAAGAAGTGGCTAATGTAAATAAAAGATTGATAGAAGCGATAAAAACAAAAAATACAGGATTGATAGATCAATCTATAGATGAATTAGCAGAATCATTAATAGGTGTAGAAGAATGGTTAAAGCTTGGCATACCACTTAGAACACAAACTGCTAGAACTTTAAAATCTTTTGGCATGAAGCCTGAGTCTGGTATTGAAGGCAAAACTGTTGATGAAGTAATGAACTTAACGCCAGCAGAAAAATCAGCTTTGACAGAAAAGCAGCCTGATATAGAAATGGACTTAAATCAAAGTATTTTACAGAATGAAAAATTTAGGACAGATTTAAAAGATGCCTTAAAAGAAGCAACAGAAACAGATGACTATTCTGAGTTGGTTAGATTGACGACTGATTTAAATACAGCATCAGGTAGTGTAGAGAAAATGGTTGCTATAAAAAATGCTGATGCTTTTCAAATAGGTAAAAAATTTGGTAAAGCAGCAAGAATATATAACGAAATTGGTATAAATGCTTTACTGTCTGGTCCTACTACACAAAAAATAAATTTATATTCTGGTGTAGCACAGACATTTTTAAAAGCTTTTAATAACTTTAGTGGCTCTACAAACTTTACGGAATTAGAAGCTGCTAAAAGACATTTATTTGCTTTATTCCAAAACTTTGATTTTGCTTTAAATGCTTGGAAAAGATCATGGGATATGGAAGATAACTTTATAAATTTAGGAAATATCAAAGGAGAAACAAGTCAAAGATATATGATTTCTTCAGATAAACCATATTTTCCTTTTAAAGCATACGATAGGTTTGGTAAGTTTATTAGATTGCCTAGTCGTTTGATGACAGCTACAGATGCTTTAGTTCAAGCACCTAACATATTAGCTGCTGCTAATTATCAAGCATATATGGAAGGAGTAAAGCTTGGTAAATCAGGAGATGAATTAAATAAATATATAAAGAGTCATATTGATGGAATTATTAGTTACTTTTTAAAAAATTCAAAAGGAGATGTAGGCAGACTTGAAATGATAGATGGTCAAGAAGTTTTTACTCCTGATACAGTAACGCAAAGAATTTTAACTAATGCAAAAGAATTTGGTAAACAAATTACATTTACACAAGACATAAGAACGGAAGATATTTTTGGTGGACTTGCATCTAAGCTAAATAATTTAGCAGTACAGAATCCTGTTGCTAGATTTTTCTTTACTTTTACAAGAACACCAACAAATATTATCAAGGAAGTCATGAGATATACACCAGTATTAAATACACCAATAAACAAAAGATTGCCTAATGGAGAATACCAAAATATAAATCCTTTTAATTACGTTTTTTTAAATGAAATGAAAACAGACTTATTAAGTCCTGACCCTTTAGTAAGAGCAAATGCAATAGGTCAAATAAGAATGGGATATGCGTTTGGATTATTACTTGCTGGTCTTACTTTTGATGATTATTTATTGTCTGATTATGACTTAAATAAAGATCAACCACCGCATTTTAAATTAACAGGTGGTGGTCCTAATTATTTTACAAAAGAAGGTGCTGCAATGTTTATTTCTATGTATAAAGATGGTTGGCGACCTTATAGCATGGCATACCTTAAATATGATGAAAATGGTGAACCAATGTTTAAAAATGGTAAACCAATGTATGAATATAAAACTTATGAAAATTTACCAGACCCAATAGTTTCATTTGTAAGAATGATGGTTGATTTTACACAAGGTGGGCCTTTTGTAAAAGATAAAGAATTTGGTGAATTTACTGCTAATTTTTCAGCAATCATAGGCCGTAATCTTTTTAACAGAAGTTATACACAACAAATAAACGAAGCTATAAATTTATTTTCTGAAATACCTTCAGTCGGTAAAAATGTAGATCCAGAAGACAACATACCTTATACACAAAAGAAATTTTTAGATTATATAGGCAGACAAGTTGCTGGTAGATCAATACCTTATTCAAGCTTTGCCAGTAAATTACATAGACTACCTGCTGACTTGTTAACTGAAATGGGTTTTACAGAAGAAGAAGCAAGAGAACTAGCAGAATCAAAAGGAGATTACAGTAAATTAAGATGGTTTATGAAACCAGATACAAAGACAAGAGCAGGGGATTTAGCTAATGAAAGTATAGATTTTGGTGACGAAGAATTTAATCAAGCTAGTATTTATTTACAAATTTTAGATAATATCAAAAACAAAGCACAAGAAGTTATACCTTTCACTTATGGAGGTAAAGCACCTTTACAAATAGAACACGTTACTGGTGATGCAATAACTTACCCTCAAAAAGAAGGTGCAGATTTATTGTCTTTAGCAAGACATAGTACAAGTAAAAATCATAAATATTATATGGCTACTCAACTTATAGGTAGATTATTACCAGAACCACCTGAAATAATAAGAGGTTCTAAATTTAAAGGAGTAGGTAGTAAAAACTTTGTACCAAAAAAATTAGATAAATATGAATACAATGCTTTAAAAATATATGTAAATAAAACTACATTAAGAATGGGTGGAAGAGATGTAACCTTAAAACAAGCTTTAGATAATTATTTTGATGGTAGGTTTATGGGTAATGATTACAAAGCAAACAAAGCAATTATTGAAGAAAAAGGTTTAGGTTCACCCGAAGGAGAAATGGCAGCAGAAAAAATTTTTCAAACAATGAACAAGATTAATACTAAATTTACAAACAAAGGAATATTAGAATACACAAGAGATGTAATAGGCAATGATGAATTTACTGATAGAATCAAAGCAAAGCAAAATCTACAAAAAAATTATTTTGATAGATTAACTGAAACAATGAAAGAAATGAACATTGGAACCTTTTAATTATGGCTACTAACACTGCTGCATCTTTTTCTACACCTACTGCTAATGGTACTGCTGGTCCTTTTAATATAGGTTTTACTTACCTTGCACAATCAGAAATAGATGTAACAGTTGATGGTGTTTTAAAAACTCTTAATACTCATTATATTTTTCATAGCACTACTCAAATATCTTTTACTTCTGGTAACTTTCCTAGTGCTGGACAAGCTATAAAATTTCAAAGAAATACAGATTTATCAGCTAAAAAAGTAGACTTTCAAAATGGTTCTGTTTTAACAGAAGCAGATTTAGATAGTAATAGTGACCAAGTATTATTTGGTTTACAAGAGTTTGTTGATGAAATAAATAATAATGTCATCAAAAGAGATGGTACACAAACAATTACTAATAACCTTGTATTTGAAGGATCTTCTGATGATGCAAATGAAACTACTTTAGGTGTAGTAAATCCTACTGCTGATCGTACAATAAACCTACCTAATGTATCTGGTACTGTTGTCACTACAGGTGATACAGGTACAGTCACGACTGATATGATTGGCGATGACCAAGTTACACCTGCAAAGATAGGAAATGCAGATTTAAAGTCTTTATCTAACTGTCAAACAGGAAGTGCTGCTAGTCTTGCTAATTTAACAAATAATGAAGTAGCAATATTAGATGGAGCAACAGTAAGCACTACAGAACTAAATACTTTAGATGGTGTTAATAGTACTCTTACTGCATCTGAACTAAACACACTTGATGGTATTACAGCTTCTACAGCAAACCTTAATCAGTTAACAGGTAAAGAAGTAGAAACTTCTGTTACAGGCAACAGCAATGCAAAGATACCAACATCAAAAGCTGTTAATGATCTTGTACTTGCCGTTACAAATGCTTTAGGTGGTTTTGTTGCGATAGCAAATGCAACATCTTTTCCTACTTCACATCCTGATCCTAGTGATAATGCTGGTACTGTAGTTTCTATAACTGATGCCAACGGAATAGTTGTAAACAGTAGCGGTGTTGCAACTATATCTAATGGTGCTGGTAGTTCTACTGTAACTATAAATGGATTTCCTACTGATCTACGCAGTAGAACTTTAGGTAGTGGTATTGGTTTGCAGGTACAAACAACAACAACATTACATACTTACGATTACCATAAAGCATTAATAAAAGAATCAGACCTAGTAAATTTTAGTGCAGATGTAGATAGCTTCAGAAGTAGGTACAGAGTTGTTAGTACTACACCTACATCTGATAATGATAAAGGAGATATTATTTATAGAACATCTGATGATAAGTTACTTATTTATAACGGAACAGCATTTCAAGATCCTTTAATTGGTAATTTTCATATTAATACACTTAGCAGTTATAACGGCACTGGTGGAAATACTGCAACCTTTAATGGCAGTGCTTATAGATTTAATATTAACCATGCACCAGAACAAGCCCAACAATTACTTGTAAGTATTAATGGTGTTATACAAAAACCTAATAGTGGTACAAGTCAACCAAGTGAAGGCTTTGCTCTTAATGGTGATTCAATAATATTTGGTGCTGCACCTGCCAGTGGATCAGACTTTTTTATAATTACTATTGGTAAATCAGTAAATATAGGTGTTGTAAGTGATGGAACTATTACTGATGCAAAGGTAGCTAGTGATGCAAGTATAGAAGGAACAAAAATTAATCCTAACTTTGGCAGCCAAAACATAATTACATCAGGCACAGTAGACGGTAGGGATGTATCTGCTGACGGTGCAAAACTAGATGGTATAGAAGCTAATGCTATCAACGCTTCTAATACTGCGATAACAAATAAACTTCCGTTGGCAGGTGGCACTTTAACTGGAAATTTAACCATAAATACTACAGCACCATTAATTACATTTAATGAATCAGATACAAGCAAAATCTTTAATTTAGTTTTAGATGGTTCAGCTTTAAGTATTAGAAAAGATAGTAATGCTGGCAGTAATATTGTTCAAAGATGGAACTCAGATGGTCACGTTGACTTTTTAACCAACGTAGATTTTGCAAGCGGTATTGACGTAACGGGAAATATAACTCTAGTAGATAATGGAAAAATTATATTAGGTGATGGTGGTGAAACTGATTCGTTTATTAGTTTTGATGGGCAACATTTACAAATAAGAGAGACATCTCCTACTGGAGCTTTATTAGTAGATGGACACAATATATTTTTAAGAAACCCTACTCAAAATGATGAAAAATATCTTTTTTGTAACGGTGGATCTACTGGCCGAAATGTTGAATTGTATTGTCAGGGTACGAAGCGTTTAGAAACAACCTCAACAGGTGTAGATGTCACTGGTGCAATAACCGCAACAGCTTCCGCTGCTAATACCGACATACTGACCTTAACAACTCATAATAGTAGGACATTAAATTTCACAACTCCTAATGGTGATTCTGGCTCACTTCCTTTTGTAATAAGTACTAGTAACGCTATAGAATTTAAAATTGATAATCAAAGTACATTATTTATTGATGATAGCGGTCAAGTAAATTTACATCATGACGGTAGTTCAACTGCCAAGCTATTTACAGATGCTACTGGTATAAGTGTTAATGGTACACTTAATATTTCGCAGTCAGGTTCAAATAATACAGCAGGTCTTAAAATTTTAGATAGCAATAACTCTGGTGCTGCACCTTTTATAGAAGTTATAGGAAAAAGATCAGATGGTAATGATTCTCAATGTTTTTCTGGAAAAGTACATTTAGCTATACATAGAACAAATGCAAAAATTGATAATGGAAAAGTTTTAGGCACTGTTGCTTTTGGTGGTAATCATACAGATGATTCAATATCAAATATTTTATATAGTGCATCAATATCTGGTATTGCTAGTAATAGTTTTGATGCTGCTGATGATATGCCAACTGATTTAGTATTTTTCACTGGATCTACAGGTAGAACTCAGGGACAAGCTAACGTCACTACTGGTGATGAAAGGATGCGGATAAAAAGTGATGGAGCCGTAGAACTTACTGAATCACTAAAACTTTTCAATAGTAAGAATTTAAATATTGGAACGAATAACAGACTTGTACTTAAATATGATGGTGTTTCAAGAGTGCAATCTGATGCAAAACCTTTATATTTAAAAGGTTTAGATGGATCAGCAACACAAGCTGGCATCACCATGTATAAAGGTGGTGGCAGTGAAAAGATGTTTGAAGCTTTTAATGATGGTGCTGTAAAACTCTATTTTGATAACGGTGAAAAACTAGCCACAACTACTGATGGCGTAGATGTTACTGGAAATGTAGTAGCCACAGCTAGTTTACGAAATTTAGTTCCATCAGATTTTTGGAACTCTGGTAGTCATTTTGCAGTTGGTGATTTGGGGCATATATCAACACATGGTGGTTTTGAATTTACTATTACTTCGGGTGGTTACAGAAGGCAAGTTAGCGGTGTTGGAAAATGGAAAGATGTGGCAGTAGATGGTGTCGGTGGGTTTGGCTGTCAAATTGCTTTAGCACCGAAAACAGGAAAGATACACCTAAGAAGTAACTCAGGGTTATCTACTGATGACAATAATCCTAGCAATGCTGGGCTTACAGATAGATTAGTTGTAGATCAAGGAGGAATAACTGTCACTGGTGGAATTGGTCTTTCAGGTGCTTTGCTTGTTGGAAATGAAATTAATATGTTTAACGGAACAACAAATTCACATAGATTTATTGATTGCGGTTTAGGTGACGGTAATAACTTAAGAATAAGAGGTTGTTCTGGTGGTGATACTGCACATGAAAACATGATTATTGCCACTAGAGGTGGAGGTGTAAATTTATACTATGACGGAGTAACAACTGCAAAGCTAGAAACAACTGCTAGTGGTGCAGTTGTTAATGGGGAATTAGATATAAGTGGTGCTAGCTACGCAAGAACAATGTATCAAATTAGCGGTACAGATACTTGGTCAGTTGGGTTAAGAAATAGTGCTGGTGGTGATACAAATTATCATATATTTAGAGAAACTGGTCACACTGGAGAAGTTGAAATAAATGCAAAAGTAAACGCAAATAGTGGGCTTGATGTAAGTGGGTCTATAAATTGTAATGGAAATACAGTATGGCACGCTGGTAATGACGGTTCGGGTAGTGGGCTAGATGCTGACTTATTTCAAGGATCAGATAAGATTTATTTTTATAGAGAAGTTGCTTCTGCTTCAGCAACAGTTGGTTCTGGTTGGATAACAGTTGCAGAAAATACAAGTACTAGAAAACATGGTGAAATTTTTGTAAGCGATTCAGAAAGTGGAGATCATGCGTTTATTAGAATTGATTGGATGCGGTCTTATTCAGATAGTACTTTTACTGTTTTAAATACAGGTGGTCATAATAACAGGATTACAGGTGTAAGAGTCTTATCGGAAGATGCGGATGATGTTTACGGAAATAAAAAATTACAAATATATGGAACAGTTCAATCTACTTATAGAGTTGCCATAAAACAGGTACAAAACCAAGCAAATTGGGGAAATCATACTGTTGTAACACCTGTTGTACAAGATACTATTACAGGTTATTCAGTTCATGGTTCTGCATTAGAAAATTTAAATACTTATCCTTTTGCACAGGAAGAAGGCATACAGGCAGGGGCTAATGGTATTAAATCATTAGGTGATGTAATAGCAACAGGCGATGGCACGTTTGATGACACCAGAATAGGTGAGTGGGCTGGTAATAGCAATTTCACTGGAGTGTTACATAAAAATCAGTCAGGCAGTGAGTATATGATGATTAGTAGTGGTAGTAGCACCAGTGGTCACACATATATAAGTGCTACAACTGGAATGAGTGTAGTTATAAGAGGTGGTAATAATACCAATACAAACCAAATAGAAGTTCAACCTACAGGTGGAATAAATTTAACTGCTGCGAATAATGTAAATATATTAGACGGCAATATTAGTTTTGAAAATAACTCCGATGACCACCCATATATCAGAATGAAAGGTAATAATCATAGAGTAAAGTATGGTGTTTTTAATAGCCAAACCTATGGCATGGGTATGAAAAATGGGATGTCATACGGAAGTATTGGAGGGTCAAGTACTGAATATGCAATGACATTTCAGATGAACGATTCTGATAATCGTGGTTGGGTGTTTTTAGATAGTCTACAAAGTGATGCCCAAGGTGCAATGTCTCTTACCACGCAAGGTAAAATGACAGTTGCTCATTCTATGCGTCTTGGTTATGGGGAAAGCGATACAACAGTGTCAGGTACTACTCATGCTTTGGATGTCAGTGGTAGTGCAAATATAACAGGCACATTAGAAGCTAAAGCAATTAGATTTGGTGATAGTCATGTAAAAAGAATATCCGTTGATTATACAGGTGAAGATAGTGGTGATGGCGAGAATTATCTTATGGATAATGAGTTTCAAGAGATTTTAACAATAACTCCGGGTGGTAATTATCGAAATTATACCATTATTGGAAGAATATTTGCTCAAGATGGAAGCTTAACACACACAGTAGATTTAAGCATGACATTGCGTATTAATGCTCGACCTAATGCTTCTGTTGCTGGTACATATGTTTCAACTATTGCTGGTGGTTATGAGTATTTAACACCTCGATTGTGGCTTGATGCAACATCAGCAACAACCAATCACAACGGAACAACTGGTAAATTTAAACTCGCTGTTGAAATTAACAAAAAAATTCATGGCAGAGTTACAGCAGATTTAGAAATTATAACTCGTAATGAAGCTGATTTAGACCATGTTGTTGTTAATGAGGATGAAACCAGTGAAATACTTTCTGTACCGTCAGGTTATACACAGACAACACCAACAAAAGTATATGAATCAGATGATGGTGTTATTTCTTTTGATGGTGCTTTAACTGCTGGTGGTCTTACTTTCCCAACTTCTAATGGTACTGATGGACAAGTATTAACCAGCACTGGAACTGGAACCGTACAATGGGAAGATGCTGCTGGAGGATCTACATTTACTAGCGGTTTAACAGTATCAGATGCTAGTGGTAGTGATCCTACTTTAACAATAAATCATTCAGATCTAGATACTATTGGTGAATTTATAAGAATAGGCAGAACAACTGGTTCTGATAGATACCACAAAATAGTAGCAAGAAACAGTGCTACTGCTGGAAATAATTACATAGGTCTGCAATTACATGATGGTGGTAGTAACTCGACTTCTACATCTCAGTCAATGACTATAAGTAATTCAAGTACTGTTCTCCATACCACTTTAACTGTTCATGGTAATGCAACTTTAAATGGTACAGTCCAGACTTATAATATTGAGCCTAAATTAGATGATACATACGATATTGGAACTAGCAATGATAGATATGATGATATTTTTGCAACGAATACTACTATCTCTAGTTCTGACGAAAGATTAAAACAAGATATACAAGCATTAACAACAGCAGAAAAGGCTGTAGCTACCACATTAAAAGGTTTAATAAAAACATTTAAGTATAAAAAAGCAGTTGCAGCTAAAGGTGATAAAGCAAGAATACATTGTGGTGTAATTGCACAGGAAGTTAAAACTGCATTTGAAGCACAAGGTTTAAAAGCTGAAGATTATGCACTATTTTGTTATGACGAATGGGATGCTGTAGCAGAAGAAAAAGATGAAGACGGTAATATTACACAACCAGCAGTAGCAGCAGGTAATAGATATAGTATTAGATACACTGAACTTTTAGCTTTTATAATTTCTGTATTGTAATGTAGTTGCTGGTTTAAAATCTTCCTAATATAATGACAATATAAATATTTAACATTATGACAACAATAGAAGAAACAACTATTGGCTATTTACAAACAAGTCAATCTGAAATTGAAGCTAGGTTTAATACTAATCTTGCACAGGCACAACAAATAGAACAAGAAATTACAAAGTTACAGGAACAACTAAGAGCTTTACAACAACCATTGATAGAAGATCAGGGTGCTATAAAAGAAATAAAAAAAATTTTAAATCAAGTAAACGAAACTAATTAACATCATGGCAATTACTAAAGTTTGGGAAGTAAATAAATGTCGTTTTGAAACGGCTGATAAATATATTTACGAGGTCATCTATCGTGTGAAAGGGATGGATGGAACAGAAGAAAAGTGGAGAGAAACAGGTGCAGTAGCTTTACCAAAACCAAGCACTCTTATTGCTTATGATACGTTAGATGCAGCTACAGTTATAGGTTGGGTAAAAGCTAAAATAGATGCTGATAGTGCTGAGATGGGTGGTGGTACTGTTGCAGATATTGAGAAAAAAATAGATGATGCTATTGCAGAATTAAACGCACCAACTACTGCCGAGGGTACACCTTGGACTGTATCAGAATAGAAAAACATTATGGCATTAACAGAAGTCAGTGCATTTAAAAACTTAAGTATTATTAATGAAGATATTAATGGTAGTGCAGCAATAGATGGATCAAAGATTTCTCCCATTTTTGGATCGCAAGATATAACTACA
>VTLG01013819.1_pt1 | contig 10697 bp, 13 predicted proteins | sample 4694571 | NCBI WGS metagenome assembly VTLG01 (sample SAMN12604809, study PRJNA352737) | marine metagenome | biome: ENVO:00000447; feature: ENVO:00000209|ENVO:00000569|ENVO:01000036; material: ENVO:00002151; isolation source: viral sequences binned using virsorter ... | reverse complement strand
TACAACCAATCTTGAATAACAGGATCTTGCTTTGCAGCCCATTCATGAAAATCATCTTTTGAACGAAGATCATTAAAATCAGGATGCATTTTTAAAAGTTCTACTTCAGCTTTTTCTTTTGCAATTTCTTCCTGTTGAACTTGAAGATTTTGATACTTAGTCTCCATCTCTTTTGTTCGGCTATCCGCTTTATTCATGGCAATGGTTTCAACCATTTCATAAACATCAGGATATTCCTTTCTCCAAGATTCTAATTCGTCTTTGGATTTAGGTGGAATAAACTGCTTTGATGATTGTTCAAGTTGAGTTCTTAAAGTTCGAACTTCATCTTTATGCTTTCCGAGTGTAGAATCATAGTGTCTTTTCAAATCGTCATAACGTTTCTTAAAGACACGTTCTTCGGCATTTTCAGGGCGTTCAGTTGAAGGAGTTGCCTTACCATCTGAGCTTGCAATTTCTTCTGATGCTTCGGTGTCCTTTTGAACGGTTGCTGTTTCTGCTTTCTCTTTTTGTTCCCTATTAAACTTTGCTAAATCACCTCTAGCAAATGCTTCAGTTTCAGCATCGTCTGTTTCTTCACGAGTCTTACTATAAAGCTTTACTTTTGGTTTCTTAACTAATTTAGGTTTAGGAACTTCTTTTTCTTCATTTTCCATTATTTTTTCCTCTTAAGGTTGAGTGCCTTATGGATAAGGGTAGCTCTTATACTGTCGTCTCCATATTTTGTGGGCTGGACATTAAACCTGCTGTTTCAGTAGATTGTTCTGTACCAGGTGGCACATTGTTTTGGTCTTCCATTTGTTGGTTCATTGATTGAACATCAGCCATAAAATTATTCATAGCTTCTTGTTCATCTTGACCCCCATATCGTGTCATAGCAAATTTTACTATATATGATAATGGGAAAATAACATTAGGTTCATCTGTTCCAAGTTGATCTATAGCGGATGCTAAGTCTGGAAAGATTTTACTTAATGCTTCTTTAACAGATGGAGATAGGGCAGCATTTAAACTTTCCTTATCTTCATCCGTTAAACCTCTTACTCCCGCAATTCTAGTAGTTCTTTCTTGAGATTGATCTATAGGTGCTGCCGAAGTCATTCTTGGATCTCCACCACCTGGAGGTCCTTCTTGTACTTGTTGTGTTTGCATAACTGGAGCTGCAGGAATCATAGGTTTTTTATCAATTAATCCAGTTGTTGTAATTTTATTTCCAGGTCCTATTGCCATTATACTAATACCTCTTTAGTTTTTTTCTTTTTAATTAATTTACCTATGATGTAACTCCCATTTTCAATTAAGATACTATATAGTCTTCCTAATAAATTAAATTTACCTTTATTTAATCTCCATTTAATATCTTTAGTTCTATTAGACATTATATGATTCCACAATTTTGTAATTAATTTATGCTTTTTCATAATTTTAGTCATAGGAACTGCCCAATACCAATAACCATTAATATGAGTTGAACTAAAATTATTAATTGTAAAATTCCAACTTAATCTACAATCTTCTTTTGACATTAATTTTTGTTTATATAATTCTGTACATATAACAGTACCCACTGCATCTGACACTGTATCCCAAGCACTTTTTGCTACTTTCGTAGCAGTTTTAACTACTTTTTTAGCAACTTTTCTTCCTGGTTTTGTCAGTAAAGCAGCCCCTGCTATAGTATAAGGATTTATCATACCAGTACCCATTGATGTTAAACTAGAACCTTTAAATTTAATTGGTGTTAAGATCTTCTTCATTAAAACATCTCTTCCAGTTGCAATATTATACATATCAACTCCTGCTTTTGCAGTTTGAGCATAACTTAAAAGTGTTTCAGCTCTTGTTTTTTGTTCAGCAAGTTTTTGTAGTCGTTCCATTGATGCATAAGCTTTCTCTAATCCAGCATCCCCAGTTCCAGCCATAGATTGTATATTCATAACTTTTTGAAGTGCTGTTTCTTCTGTAGACTCTGCTGTTCTTTCTGGTGCTTTGTATTCAAGATCTATAGTTTTAGCTTTTTTAGTTATAAATGTTCCTGTCTTTTCATCAAATTCTACCTGACTTGGTATTTCTCTTTGTATTTTTTCTGTCTGTTCAGTAATTGAGGGTGTACTAACTAAATCTTCTCCACCCTTTTTAACTCCCTCATAGGCTTCAAATTCAGTTAAATCAGGTGCTACAGACTTTTTAGCTGTATCTACCTCGACATAGTCATAACTACCATCGTCTTGTTTAACTAATTGTGCTACCATTTATATTTTTTCCTTATTGTGTTTCTGTGCCTGCGGTAGGTTTAATATTTGCCGCACTAAAGCCAGTTTCCCCTGGCAACGGTACAGATCCCGTTCCAATGTTGCTACCTCCAACTCCTGTTGGATCTGTTGCCGAAGCTCCTGGAGGTACAGGACTAACCTGTCCCATTTGGCTTTGTCCTCCAACAGCGGCAGTATTGTTTTGATTTCCATTTGCTAACCCCATTATATGTGCATAGATCGCAGCTTTTTCTGGATCATTAATTAATTGATCTGGATCGATATCTAACGATTTCGCTATTTCTTTTAAGCATGTGTGCCATCTTACAAAAGGTGCTAAAGCAGGATTTGATGCTGTTTGCATAAACGTCATCAATCTTTGTGATCTTACTTCTTTTTGCATTAATGAAGATGTTCCTTGTGCTTTAATTTCCAGATCACCTTTGATATGTGGAGTCTCATCATTAAATTGCATATTCCAATGAAACAATGCTTCTCCTAGAGGTTTTATTAAATAGTCATCAATATTTTTAATAACTGTTTTAATACTTAAAGCTGCAGCTCCCATTAACATGGACATCCCTGCTGCAGTTCGTGTTGTTGATTGTACTCCTGTTGCTCCGTGTGAGTATGAAGGAATACCTGTTGATTCATCTGCAAGTTGTCTAAACTTGTCAAACATCATTAAATTCTCATGAGCCGTATTTGGAAACTTAACACCATGAATTGCTGCTCCTGGTTGTCCACTTTGTCTTCTAAAGATTTTACCAGGAAAGACTTTCATATCTTGACCTGGAACTAATAATGTTTCATCAACATCAAAGACTAAATTTCCTGCTAACGCTAAGTTATCAATCGCCATTCGTGCATGACCATTCATAACTTGTTGTGAATCTTCCATGTTTTCTGGAATACCGACTCCAAAAAATTGATACGGATTAATTTCATAAGGTGAAACTAAGTACGGAAGTCGTGTTGGTGTAAATGGATTTTCCACCAATCGAAGAATATGCCCACCACAAATCCACGCATTAATATGAACAACGTCATTGGACGTTTCATATTGAACCCCATATTCATCAGCTAGTTTTTTATCAATAGCTCCCCAAAACTCTAAAATCTCAAATCTGTTTTTATAAAGTGTTGAAATATTTTCTCTATCGTATAGAGATGATTCATAACCTCGTGTTTGATAATTCGGTCCTGTTTCAAGACAAGCACGAATAGCCCCTTCTCGAAACATAGGTTTATCAATTAAATCTTCTAACTGTTGTTTATTATAGGAATGACGTTGAATAACATATTCACAATCATTAATATTCGTTGCATTTGGATCTGGATAAAAATCCCAACAAGAAACGGCTTCTATTGATGGAATTGATTTTGTTTTAGCAACATAAATATTATCAACGTTTCCTTCTTCATCTTCTACCGTATCATAACTATGATATGTCTTAGCATCAGTAAAAGGTCCTTTTAAAATTCCTGTACCTAATAACGACATTTCAAAAAAGACATGTCGTAAAATAGTAATAGCTCTGCTTTCTTCTAATTGATCATGGATTAGTTTTTCCATTTGTTCTGCAGCTAATCTTGCAGGTTCAATTTGAGGTTGACCTTGTGGTGCAGAGCCTGCTGTAAAACCTAACTCTTCATAATCCTGTGCAATATTCTTAATTAAATCTGTGGCTGTTGCTCCTGGTGCTAATGATTTTCCATCACCATCAAAACCATAGATATCATTAACAATATCTTTTGTTTTTAACTGATCAGGTGATTTTTGACCATTCATTTGCCCAGCTTGTGGGTTTAAATGGGCATATTTATCAATATTTTCAGGAACCGTAGTAGGTCTTACACCTAAAGGAAACTTTCCTTGAGAGAATAAAACTTCTATAATTTGTCCAAAGGATGCTAATACTTTTGTTTTTGTTATTTTAACAAAGACTTTTGACTGCTCATTAGTACGAAAAGCCATTTCAGGTCCATAAAGACCTCGATAGTTTCGATATGCCTTAAGCCATCTCTTCTCATCATATAATTTAGAAGTCTCAGATTGCTGAAACTTCTGTCTTATATAACCGACTAAAGGACTAACTTCCTCTGTATACGGTTTTTTAGCCATTAATTAAGCCTACTAGTAATCTCTTACTTCTGCTTTTTTAAAAATTGATGCGTCTACTTTTTCTTTTTTGCCCATTGAGCCTGATTCAGATCCTAAATCACCTTGTTTAATTTTTTGATTTAGATTCATTTGTAGTTTATCATTAGCTCTTTTAGCTACATCAGCTCCAAGGTCGCCTTGTTTAATTTTTTCTAACATGTTTTCTCCTTCTTATTTATGGTTTTGGTGGATAATAATCTTTTCCTTTTAAAAGATCAGTTTCCCCGTATACTTTATTAGTTTTTATTTTCTTTTTTTTAAAAGTTGCTTTTATTCCGCCATAGATATTTTTAATTTTCGTTTTATATTTATCTAAAACGATTTTATTAGCTTCTTGTAAATCTTCTAATTTTAATCCCATTAGTAATCTTTTTCGTCAGCTTGTTTAAATAATGATTCTTGTACATGTTCAGATCCTGATTTTGTAGGATACTGATTATTTTGCAAAGCAGTTTCAGATTCACCTTTACGAGGTGCATCTTTAGCAAAGTCAATATTCATTGATTCCCGATTTGGCTGTTTGCCATCAGGTGCTGCACCAAGATCTCCTTGTTTTATTTTTGCTTTTGGATCGAATTTAGTTTCCATATATTCCTCTATAGTTTTATTTTCTTAATTGATAGTACGTTTTTAGTAGGTATAGTGGTGTACGATCCACCTTGTTCGATTTCATGATTATCTTCAAAACTTAAATCTGACATAATCACCGTTGTCTTTGTTGTCTCTGCCATTAACCATCCTACACTATAGCAAACCGCAGTCTTTGCCTTTTTAATTTTATTTAAATTTTCCCAATCTGATGATGAGACAATATCTTCCCATGCTACGAGAACGAGTTTATAAGGAAAATTCTTTTTATCTATTTCAGGTAATTTTTCTTTCGACACAAGTTATTAATATCCAAATATTCTATCAACAGGGGTAAATTGTGGTCTTGTTGGTGAGTTAAATCGTTTGGCATAACTTGTATGCATCGGTCGACTCATACAACCATAGCGTAGTGCATCATAAGCGTGATCTTCTACGTCTGTGTTAATATCCTCAGGATTACTTTCATCCAGAGGTAAAATCGGTAAGGTACGAATTAAATTTCTGCAACTAGAAAAAATTCTTAAACCAGGTTCTTTCTTTTCATTTTCACTGGGTTTAAGTCGTTTGTGAATTTCTAACTTTCCACTAATTCTACTTTTAGGAGTTCGATCGGAGGGTCTCCAACGACAGCCTTGCTGTACCATGGTTTCCGCAATACTCGGTCCTATATCTCCACGTTTAGCCCAAGTACTCGCATCTAAAACTCCGTAGCGTATATATTCTCCCTTTTCTAATTCTAAGACTTTTCGTGCAAATACATCTGCCGTAATCTTTTTGGTATATAGTTCTCGATATATCCATAGGTTATTATCATAATCAATAGCAAACCAAAGAACACAAGCAGGAGAACTGTAGCCCCAGTCTGCAGAACGAAATCTTTGCCAACCTTTAGGGATCTCGAAAGGATCCACCACGTGAGTATTTTTATTAAATTCAGGAAACGCAGAATCTTCAAATGCATCCCAATCTCCATCTAAGAATTGTTTACGTTGTATTTCAGGTAATGATGCCAGCATCGCATAGTAATCATCGGTCTGCATCAAATAAGGGTTGTCTTGTAACTTCGCAGGAATAAAACGTCTTGTAATTGTTTTCGTTCCTGTCGGTGTACTGATTTCCAAATTAAAAGTTTTATTTGGCTCAGCAGGGTTTACAAACATCTCTCGTACCCATTGGGATCCGATGTTACCTGGATTGCCTGTGGATCGCATGAACACAGGTATCTCTGGATCAACTGAACGTAAAGATGATCTTAAAAAATTATATATATCTGGCGAAGGATATTGTGGTAGTTCGTCTATTCCTATCCATGTGTAAGATTGACCTTGGTAACGTAAAGCGTCTGTCATGTTCTCTGCGTACCCGAACTCGATCTTTGCTCCTGATGGGAATCTCCACTCTTTTTCTTGCTCTCTCCATTTGGCTCCTGGGAACGCCCTGTTATATAAACGCTGAGAGTGCGTAATAAGATCTCTCAACTCGGGCATTGTTCTCCGTAGTAGTAGTGCTCGGTGATGTGTTTTGTCACAATAGCGTAGAGGATCTACTAACATTGCGTAGGATTTACCTCCACCTCTTGCTCCACCGTAAAATACTTCCCGTTCTGCAGAAGCTAAGAAATCTGTTTGTGGACCTGTATTTGGTTTAAAAACAACTTCTTGCTGATTAATGTGCTTCTGAACATTCGGGGAGGCACTATCGATTACGTCTTGAGTTATTAGTTGCTGCTCTTTTCCATCTAATGCTTTATTGACGGACTTGAGTTTTTGTTTTACATGCTCGGCATGCTGTTTGGCTGAACGGAGTGATTGTTCTGCCTTTGCAACTTTCTTACGTGTCCGTGCTAGAATGGCTTTGGTTGACTCTTTCGCCTTGCTCCGAACTTTCTGTTTGGGCTTCGGAGGTTTTATCTCTAATGACTCGTCTTTTAAGTCCGACATGCGAAAGGTACCTGCCTGTTTTTCTGTGCAACCATTGTGCAACTTCTCTGTATGAACACGTTTTTAAATAATTCTTTGCTTCTTGTAAAGCTTGTAGTTCAGAATCTACTGGTTCAATAAAATCAGTATCTTCTGATAGTTTATAGCCGAAAGGAATTGTTCTAGCTTTTCTTTTGATCTTCGTCAAGCTTATCCTTTGCGGGTAATATGAAAATGCCATGCAACGCTTTCATATTAATATCGAGTTGATCTTTCTTTACAATTCCAATTCGATCTAAAATCTGTTTCGCTGCTTCCATTCGAATATTCGCATGAGGTGTGGTTCCATCTTCATCTAGCATGTCGACCATCTTAGTTGCAGCTTTGGCTGAGTGTGTGGCTAAGTAATTCTCAGCTCTTGATATAATTTCTTGTTTTAAATTTCTAACTACTTTTGGATAGGAATGCTCTGAATAACCTGCCAGCTCTCCAGCCTTCTTTAGGTTTCCTTTGGCTTCCCCGAACAATACGTCTAGAAACTTTTCCTGTGTATCGGTCAAGCTTCTTTTTTGAGTTGGTATTATAGTAGAATCCATGTTTTGCATTTATTATTTCCATCATTTCTTTAAAAGGGAGATCTTTTAATTCAGGGGTCATTCCGTGATATAGTCACCTTGGGCATTTGTTTTCCAAGTATGTTCTTTATCCGCAAGTGTGTTTAAATCTATTTCTTTTAAAGTTGTACCTTCTTTCTTTTTTTCGTGTTCTTGTTTTTTTTCTTTTATTTCTGTTTGTTTCTTTTCTTCTCTTAAAGATTTCTCTTCGGCTTCTTTTATTGCCTCATTTTTCTCAAGAACTTTTTTTGTTCCATAGTAATAAGCAGGATATTGAACTATACTTCGTTTTTGCATACCAGGAAATAGTATCTTCTTAGTTTGTTCTATAGCCTTTCCTGTTTTAGTTTGTTTAGTAACATCCTTGACAATCTTAGCCCCCTCTGCGACAGCCTTTGAATCAATTTTAGATTTAGGAATATTAATTTTTAAATTCTTAAGAACCTTATTCTTATCACCAAGCTTTAAAAGCTTATCACCCTGAAAAAACTCATAAGATTTATTAAAGTTCTTTTTTGTAAGCTTCTTAAAGCCCTTTTTAATTAAACTCTTTGCCGCCTGCTTTCCAACCATACTAACAAACGTCCTACCCGCTACGCTTATAACGATAGGGACTAAAGATAACAATGGTAATGGCATAAATTAAATTCCTTTTAATAAGGGAACCCTAGGGAATTCCCAGTTATTGGTGCAGATTAGTGATGACCCTGTGTGCATGTAATATGCGTTGTGTTCGTGTGTGTCCTTTTAATGTGCACCTGATTCTATTATACAGCTTATAATGGATTTTGTCAAGCAATATTTGTGGGTGCGACAATCTGTCGTAATAAAGGACTTGACAAAATTAGAAATGAGGTGTATAATATACCTATAAGGTATGCGGGGGGGTTTTATATCTAATATACAGGGAAAAATATAACTACTCCCTAGGGAATATAGTCGGGAGATATTCAGAATATTACCCCTAATATATAGCCCAGTATATGGTTAACAGGGAAACCTGAGATTTTCTGGGGTAGCTGTATAAAGAAGGAAAGAAACCCCCCTTGCACCCTGCGTGTACCCTATGGGATCACCTAAAAATTTTTTTAGGGGGTAAAAAAAATTTCCCTAGTATAAATGGGTGACATTTGGAGGAACTTTAGGGGGGATATAATTTTGTAAAAATAGAGCTCTACGTAACCCACAAAAACCCTAAATATAATCTGATATTGAATTAAGATATTTCCAAGTAGAAATACCATAATTGAATTGAGATGTTTTTTTGGAGATTTTTTGTATAAAAAAACCCCGCTAAAACATTTAAGTAATAGCGGGGTTATTCTTTTTAGTATTGTTTAAGCTGATTTTAATTCTTTACCGCTTAAGCTTTGATTATCCATAGTTTTAATGAAATTATTTCTAATTACATCATCACTTAAAATAACTTTAATACTTGCAATAGTACCAACGTCCTCATCAGTAATTTTTTCAATTAACTTTTGGGGGTTATTTTTTGCAAGTTTATGTAAATTTTCAAGTATTGCTAAAGTATCGTTTAACATTTTTGAAATATTTACAGCTTTACCTTTTTGGCGTGGTGTTATGTTAGATGGATATTTAGTATTCCATACTTTGTCTATAATTCCAGTATGTACTGGAACTAATTCAACATCAGTATTTTTTACTTTTTTAGTACCACCCTTAACACCTTCTAGCTTCTGTACTTTAAATGGTACAGCTACCATTGATTTAACAAAAACTTGATTGTCTTTATCAATGTTAAATTCATCTTTAAAATCATTTAACATTAAACCAAGTTTAACACCTCTAGTAACCGCCATTTCAAAAGCTGAATTGATATTTTCTTTACGATCATAATCAGCTAAATCATAACAATGCTGTCTTAAAAATTTGATTGTATTCCAATCTTTAAGTTTTGTTATGTTTTTATTACTCATCATTTCAGCAACTACACTTTTTATACTTGTTGCTAATTGCGGTACTATATTTGTCATTAAAGTAGTTGATATATTTTTTGCTTTAAATAATACCTTTTTTAATGACTCATTAGACTTTAATGATTGCATGTAATTCTCATTTTCTTTTTGAGAATTATCAGCTTTCATTTTTTCTAGTTTTTTCATACTTACTCCATTATTGATTAAACCAATATTAAAATTAATATTTTTAAATTTAATCATAATCATTTATAACATAGATAATATTTTAATTGCAAGTAATTTGATTATTTTTTTTAAATAATTAACACGTGTTAAGTTGCGACATTACGCCACACCTATATAGAACATTATAAGAACATCTCACAACCTATAATTGTGTGATATTTATACAACAATTTAGTGTGATATATTTGACACACACAACTGATAGTGGTATATTAAAAGAATAGAAAGGAGTTAAAAAAATATGATTGATTACAATTTAATTTTATATATTGGACTTGCTCTAATCATTGGTGGTTTTTGTTTGTTCTTATATTCTGAACATAAAATTAGACAATGCGACATAGAATTAGCAAGGCAACAAAAATTAAATGAAAGTTTTAATAAAAATAAATTAAGTGGTGGGTATATAAAAAAATGAATAACTTTAATGACTTTAAATTTGTGGTGTTTATGTTCTCATTAGTGTTAATGTGGACAATATTCAGCTTGACCTACCTAGACTAACACAAAAAAAGAAAAGCAAAATCAACTTGACACAAGGAAATAGAAGGCGTAAGATTTTGTATAACTATAAGAAAGGAGAAAGTTATGCAAAGGACATTAATCTTTACCTTGTATGCTACATTAATTATGTTAACATTTGTAAGTATCAGTAATTATTTAGCATAAAAAGGAGAACAAATGATTGAAGACAATCATAACTAGCCCTATCGGTAGCAATATCGGTAGGGCTTTTTTGTTTGACATAACAATATCCTTGTGGTATTATTAAGAACAATCAACAACTAATACGGGAGAACAATCAATGATAACTCAAGAAGATATAGACAGAGAAATGAAACATATCCGAGATAGTCAGAACAAAGATAGACTATATCAAGCGACAAGTCTTGAACGAGTTAAAAATATATTCAAGAATAGTAATGGTCTTGATAATATTTCTAAAGAAGATATGAAGTTCTTTAGGGATTTTATGTATGCAAAATAAA